>OIDB01000685.1_pt1 | contig 9174 bp, 10 predicted proteins | sample 1581471 | NCBI WGS metagenome assembly OIDB01 (sample SAMEA3882539, study PRJEB24775) | human gut metagenome | biome: human-associated habitat; feature: intestine environment; material: feces | place: Netherlands | collected 2009/2010 | reverse complement strand
TGATAAACACGAGGACATCATATATAGTTTTTCTCAGTTTTTCCATAATGTATCCCTCCTGATACCACAAGTTTATCAGAAGAAATATAAAAGGTCAACCAAAAAATCGAAAAGAGTTGCTGCGGGACAGTATGTTTCGCCGCACCCTACGAAGTGCGCGTCAATAAAATTGTGCAATTTCGCGGGCGAATGAAATCCAACCATACCATGCACTTTTTCACTATTCACTTTTACTTATTACCTTGAGCGAAGCGAAACACCACTGCAGGGGAGCCTAAAATCAGGCAAACGGAGTTCGCATATAAAACAGAAATCCCCGTATGTCCTTGCATACGGGGAAATGTTTTAGAGTATGATAAGATTTTTCGGCGCGTGGGTGAGTCCGCGGCTGCCGTCTTCCGTGATGAGCACCATGTCCTCGATTCTGACTCCGAAAAGTCCGGGCAGATAGATGCCGGGCTCCGCAGTGACAAGATGTCCGGGAGCGAGAATCTCTTTCGAGCGGGGCGATACGCGCGGCTGCTCGTGGATCTCAACGCCGACTCCGTGACCCGTGCCGTGACCGAAGAATTCGCCGTAGCCCGCGTCGGTTATGATATCGCGCGCGGCTTTGTCCGCATCGGCGCAGGAGACTCCGGGAGCCATCTTCTCCATCGCGGCGAGCTGCGCTTCGAGGACGGTGTTGTATATCTTCTTCTGCTCTTCGCTTACGGAGCCGACCGCGACGGTTCTCGTCATGTCGCTGTGGTATCCGCCGACGACCGCGCCGTAGTCCATGGTGATGAAGTCGCCGTTTTCAATCTTTTTGTCCGAGGGCACGCCGTGCGGCATCGAGGAGTTGACTCCGCTGACTGCAATAGTCTCAAACGAGAGCGCCTCCGCGCCGTTTCGGAGCATATAGTAGTCGAGTTCGAGCTGAACCTCGCGCTCGGTCACGCCGGGCTTTATGAATTCAAGTATGTGGTCGAATGCGCGCTCGGCTATCGCCTGCGCCTCGCAAACGAGCTTCACTTCGTCGTCGGATTTTACCATTCTGAGCGCGTCTATCGCGCGGTCGGCGTAGTTCTCGGTGCATATGCCTGTGTCGGGCATCCACTTTGTGAACTCCTCGAACTGGGCGACGGTGAGTCTCGTCGTCTCAACGGCGAGGTTGTTTATTTTGAATTCGCTCATCAGCTGCGGCAGCTCGGTGCTCAGATCTTTTGTGAGTCTGACGGGGCAGACGGTTATCTTCTTCTGCGCCGCCTCGACATAGCGCGAGTCGGTGAGGAATACCGTGCCGTTTCTCGAAATGAGCAGAACGCCGTCCGACGACGGGAACGAGGTGAAATAGCGCCTGTTCTCCTCGGACATTATCAGCGCGCCGTCGAGCTCCGACGGCAGAAGCGAAAGAAACTTGTCGAAAATCATTCTCTGTTCCTCCTTAGGGTACTTTTAAAAAAGCGGTGAGAAATCCCTTTCCCACCGCCTTTAAATGTACAGTTGTACAGTGCAGGTACTTATTTGTACTTGCGCTTGCGAGCCGCCTCAGACTTCTTCTTTCTCTTGACCGAAGGCTTCTCATAGTGCTCTCTCTTGCGGACCTCCTGGATAACTCCGTCTCTGGAAGTCTGTCTCTTGAAACGCTTGAGTGCGCTCTCGAGAGATTCGTTCTCTTTAACTTTGACCTGACTCATTAATATTCCCTCCCTCCGCTGCAATTGCAAGGGCTAATTAGCATAAGCTTGCCTCTAATTATACAACAGGTGAATTTTATTGTCAACCGCTTGGGGGGATTTTTTATTTTTGATTAAAATACCCTTTTTTACTGCGGCTTTACAACGAGGTTGACGAGCTTGCCGGGGACATAGAGCTCTTTTATAAACGCCATGCCGTCGGTGAACTCCTTGACCTTGTCGAGCTCCTTGGCTCTGGCAATCGCGTCGGCAGCCTCGATATCGGCGGGCACGGTGAAGCGGTCGCGGACTCTGCCGTTGACCTGAACGGCGATCTCGATCTCGTCGTCAACGCACTTGCTCTCGTCGTAGTCGGGCCACTTCGCGGTCGAGCAGAGACCATCTTCGCCGAGCTGTTCCCACATCTCCTCGCACAGGTGCGGGGCGAACGGGCAGAGCAGGCGGATGAATACGGACAGCTCGTCCTTTGTCAGTGTGCCGACATCGTTTATCTCGTTGAGGCAGGTCATCATTGCGGCGATCGCGGTGTTGAACTTCATGTCCTCAATATCCTGCGAGACCTTCTTGACGGTCTTGTTCATTATCGATTCGAGCTTCTTCGTCGTGCCGGTGCCCTCGGCGATATCCGACAGGGACGCGACTCTCTCGAGGAAGCGCTTGCAGCCCTTGACGCCGCTCTCTTTCCACGGAGCGGAGGCTGAATAGTCGCTCATGAACATTATATATGTGCGCAGGGTGTCTGCGCCGTATTTTTTGATAACATCGTCGGGGTCAACAACATTGCCGCGGGACTTCGACATCTTCACGCCGTCCGCGCCGAGTACGAGTCCGAGACCCGAACGCTTCGCATACGGCTCGGGCACGGGGACTTCGCCGATATCATAGAGGAAGCGGTGCCAGAAGCGAGAATAGATAAGATGGCGCGTGACGTGCTCCATGCCGCCGTTGTACCAGTCGACGGGGAGCCAGTACTTGAGCTTGTCTTTGTCTGCAAAGCACTTGTCGTTGTGCGGATCGATGTAGCGCAGGAAGTACCAGGACGAACCAGCCCACTGGGGCATTGTGTCCGTCTCGCGCTTCGCGGGCGCGCCGCACTTCGGGCAGGTGCAGTTGACGAAGGAATCTATCTTTGCGAGCGGGCTTTCGCCGCCCTCGCCGGGCTCAAAGTTCTCAACATCGGGGAGCTTGAGCGGCAGCTCGTTCTCGGGCACGGCGACCATGCCGCAGTGCGGGCAGTGGATAATCGGAATCGGCTCGCCCCAGTAACGCTGGCGGTTGAATGCCCAGTCCTTCATCTTGTACTGGACGCCCTTCTCGCCGATGCCGCGCTCCTTGAGGAACTCGAGCATTTTTTCTATGGACTCTTTCTTGTTGTCCGTTCCGTTGAGGAAATCGGAATTTATCATCTCACCGTCGCCGGTGTATGCTTCTTTTTCAATGTCGCCGCCCTTGATGACCTGGATGATGTCAATGCCGAACGCCTTTGCAAAATCCCAGTCACGCTGATCGTGGGCGGGAACAGCCATAATGGCGCCGGTGCCGTAGCCCATCATGACATAGTCGGAGATGAATATCGGGATCTCCTTGCCGTTGACGGGGTTGACTGCGGTAAGTCCGCTGAGCTTGACGCCGGTCTTGTCCTTGACAAGCTGAGTGCGCTCGAACTCGGTCTTCTTGCCGCATTCGGTGCGGTAGTTCTCGACCTCGTCCATGTTCGAGATGCGGTCAGCGTACTTGTCGATGAGCGGATGCTCGGGAGCCATGACCATGAATGTGACGCCGAAGAGGGTGTCGGGGCGGGTGGTGTATATGCGCAGCGTCTCATCAGTTCCAGAGAGGGTGAAGTTGACGAATGCGCCGGTCGAGCGGCCGATCCAGTTCTCCTGCTGAGCCTTTATATTAGCCGGGAAGTCGACGTGCTTGAGTCCGTCAAGCAGCTTGTCGGCGTATTCAGTTATGCGCAGGAACCAGACGTCCTTTGACTTTTGAACAACGTCGCTGTGGCAGATATCGCACTTGCCTCCCTGCGAGTCCTCGTTGGAGAGCACGCATTTGCAGCTCGGGCAGTAGTTGACGAACGCCTTGTCGCGGAAAACGAGTCCGTGCTCGAACATCTTGAGGAAGATCCACTGAGTCCACTTATAGTAGTCGGTGTCGGTCGTGTCGATAACGCGGCTCCAGTCGAATGCGAAGCCGACGCGCTTGAGCTGACCGGTGAAATTGTGGATGTTCTGATCGGTGACTATGCGCGGATGGGTGCCGGTCTTTATCGCGTAGTTCTCGGCGGGCAGTCCGAATGCGTCGAAGCCTATCGGGAACAGGACGTTGTAGCCCTGCATCCTGCGCTTGCGGCAGATGACCTCCATGCCGGAATAAGCCTTGATGTGGCCGACATGCATGCCTGCGCCGCTCGGATAGGGGAACTCGATGAGCCCGTAGAACTTGGGCAGCGAGAAATCGTCGATAGCTCTGAAGGTGCCCTCTTTCTCCCAGCGGTCCTGCCACTTCTTTTCAATGGATTTAAAATCGTAGTTTGCCATAATTTATGTCATTCCTTTCGGATGTTCTCTCTCAGTCGGTCAGCAGGTCGCTTATGTCAAGCTGCTGTGCGTCGTTCCAAAGACGCTCGAGGTTGTAGTATTCGCGCTGATCCTTCTGGAACAGGTGGACGAGCACGCTGCCGAAGTCGGTCGCGCGTCCCTCAATGTGCTCGGGTGCTGCGCCGAGCTTGCCCATCTCGTATTCGAGATCGTCCGCGAGGCTCTTGACATGGGTGTTTGAAGTACCGGTCGCGATGACAAAATAGTCGGAGACTATAGTCAGCTCCTCGGTCTTTATCGCCGTGATGTCCAGCGCCTTTTTCTTGTCGAGTATTTTAACTATTTCGTTTGTCAGTTCTCTGGGGGTCATTTCTCTGAACTCCTCTCGGTTATAAGTTCATTATAGCAGTCGACGCTCGACGGGTCGATTATCATTCCGTCGGCGAGGAGCTTTGATATGCAGTATCTTTGGGTGTAGAGCATCGCGGATTCTATCGACTGTTCCGAAAGCTCTCGGACTTTGTCGACATCCGGATATTTTCTGTCCTCGCTTATGAAATCCGCGAGGTAGACTATCTTTTCTAGCTGCGTCATGTTGGCTTTGCCCGTAGTGTGCCAGCGAACCGCGCCGATGATATCCTCGTCGGTGATATGAAGCTCCAGCTTCAAAAATGCCGCTCCGGCTATCGCGTGCCAGAGCTTGCGGTTCAGGCGCTCGGACGGAGATAACATTATATCAGCTTTTTTTATCATTTGCAACTGCTCCTCGGGCGCTGCGTTCTTCATCACATCGTGCAGAAGTCCCGCAAAATAAGCCTTTTCAGGGTCTGCGCCGTATAGCTCGGCGAGGTGCCGTGCGCTCTTTGCAACGCCGAGCGAGTGAATGTATCTGTAGTCGTCGAGCTTAGTTTTCAGCAGCTCGTCATATTTTCTGTATTTCTCGGGTACGTTCAAGTGTAAAGCCCTTTCTTTTCGATATAGTCGCGCACGCCGTCGGCGAGAAGCCCCTGCGTGCTCTCTTTTTCGGAGATCCTGCGGCGAATGATGGTCGAGCTTACTTCAAAGACCGGAATCTCGATGAATTTTATCTTTTCTAATTCTTCCTGCGTGAACTTGCCCTCGAGCTCGGGCACGAAGCCGTGCTTGCGCGAGGCGGCGCAGAGGGTGCACATCATGAGTATGTCGTGATAGCGGTACCACTCGTCGAATGTCGCGAGCATATCCGAGCCGACTATCAAAAACAGCTCGGCGTCCGGGTATTCGCGCTTTATCTCGCAGAGCGTGTCGTAGGTGTAGCTCTTGCCGACGCGGCGAAGCTCCGTGTCCGAGACAGAAAACCGACGGTCGCCCTCAAAGCTCAGGCGGCACATCTCGAATCTGTCCCTGCTGCGAGCAAGGTTCAAGACGTGCTTGTGCGGCGGAACCGACGCCGGAATAATGAGAACGCGGTCGAGCTGCAGCTTGTCCGCGATAGCGGTAACAAGCCTTATGTGCCCCATGTGCGGCGGATTGAAGGTGCCGCCGAAAATGCCAAGTCGCATATATCTTTCTCCTTGAAACTGTCAGTATTCGGTGTCGTCCGAGAGCGACGCGCTGCCGCTTATCGGGATAACCTCGCCGAGATAAGTCGGCTCGGGCTTGAAAATGCACATAAAGAAGTCCTTGCACCGGGCGAGGCTCTCGCGCACGAAATTATAGACGGGCTTGCCGTAAACGCGCTTGTCCGCCGCCACGCCGTATGCGTCTATCCCCAGACGGCGCGCGTTATAGACCGAGCGGTAGAGGTGATATTTCTGCGTGACGACTATTGCGCTCTTGACTTCAAAAACATCGCGGGCGCGGTACATCGACTCATATGTCGAAAAGCCCGCATGGTCGAGGAACACATCGTCGGGGTCAACGCCTCTGCCGACGGCGTATTGTTTCATATGGTTGACCTCGTCGTATGAATCCCTGCCGTGGTCGCCGCTCGCGAGTATCTTTTTGCCCGCGCCGGATTGATATAAATCAACGCCCGTGCTCATTCTGTCCTCTAGCATATGGCTCAGCGTACCGTTGGAGTTGACCTTTGCGCCGAGCACCAATACGCAGTCCGCCCCGCGTCCCGCCGCCTCGTCCGCGCTGATTATATACTTGCTCGCGCTTATCATCACGGCGGCGTTTATCGCGCACGGGGTCAATACGGCGAGCGCAAGCAGCACGCAGAGGACGGAAATTATTATCTTTTTCTTTGAACGCGTTTTTTTCATGGCGTTTCTCCTGATTTGAGTTGTGGCGTGGGTGGTAATTCGGCAATATTACAAAATAGCACAATTTTATTCAACGCGGTTTGTAGGGGTCGGCGACCTCGACGACCCCTACAAAAGGAAACACCCAAAAGTCTCAATCCCAGCAATAAAAGGCAGACCCGATTTTATTGATAATCGATGTGTTGTCCATGCGGACGATACATATACTAAAAGATATTCAACAGATATATAACCGAAAGGAAGTTTTAAAATGAGTGAAGGATGCACCCACGATTGCTCAACATGCTCATCAAAGTGCTCTGAAAAAGACCTGCACGTTCCGTGCGGTCAGTTCAGCAATGTTAAAAAAGTTATCGGCGTAGTCAGCGGAAAGGGCGGCGTCGGCAAGTCCCTTGTGACGAGCCTGCTCGCTTCTGCTATGCAGGCGCGCGGACACGCGACCGCTATAATGGACGCCGATGTTACCGGCCCGTCCATACCGAAGTCGTTCGGTCTCCATGGCAACGCCGTCGGCGACGAGCGCGGACTCCTGCCCATGGAGAGCAAGACCGGGATAAAAATAATGTCAGTTAACCTCCTGCTCGAAAAAGAGGATGCGCCGGTAGTCTGGCGCGGCCCTGTCATTGCCGGTGTTATCCAGCAGTTCTGGTCGGAGGTCGTCTGGGGTGATGTCGACTACATGTTCGTTGATATGCCTCCCGGAACCGGCGATGTGCCGCTGACCGTTTTCCAGAGCCTGCCCGTCGACGGAATAATTATCGTCACGACACCGCAGGATCTTGTCACGATGATAGTCAAAAAGGCTTTCAACATGGCAAAGCTGATGAACATCCCCGTGCTCGGACTGGTCGAGAACATGAGCTATGTTCTCTGCCCGGACTGCGGCAGGCAGATAAAGGTGTTCGGCGAGAGCCACATCGACGAGACCGCCAAGGAGCTCGGCGTGCCCGTGCTCGGCAGGATTCCGATGGAAGAAAAGACTGCGAAGCTCGTTGACGAGGGAGCGGCGGAGCTTGTCGGCGACAAGTATGTAAAAGACGCCGTCGAAGCGATAGAGAAGCTGTAAAAAGAATATAAAAAATCCGCCGAAAAAACATTCGGCGGATTTTTCTCTTTGCGTTATTATTTGCTCTGCAGTCGAATGACTTCGCTGAGTCTCGAAGAGCAGTCTCGGCAGACTCTCTTGCCGGAAAACTCGATCGTGTTGTCTGACGAGCCGCAGAATATACAGCGCGCGGCATATTTGCGGATAATGATCTGATCTCCGTCCGCAAAAAGCTCCACCGCGTCCGCGTTGGGCTCAAGCGCGAGCCTGCGCCTGAAATCCTTTGGCAGCACGATGCGTCCGGTCTCGTCAATCTTCCTGACGATACCCAATGATTCCATTTTTAAAGACCTCCTATATTTGACCTATACCCTATTTCGACTCCATTGTACCATTTAATGGCAATACTGTCAATGATTGAGAGAAAAATTTAGAAAATTAAATGTAATTTGCAGAAATGGTTCGATGTGCGAAATATATTGTTTGAAAATGAGTTGAAATTTGCGACCCGAAGTTGACATTCCGGGCTGCGGGATTCTATAATGATAACAACAAAAGTTAAGGTAAGGGATAAGCTTTGGAAATTTTGAAGGAATTTATATTTGAAAACAAGCCGACTGAGAGTTGCCATGCCTCGACCGTTCTGCCGCTGGACGACGGCAGAGTCGTCGCCGCATGGTTTGCTGGCACGAAAGAGAGTGCCGACGATGTCGATATCCTGACGAGCGTGCGCAGCGAAGGCGGATGGAGCGAGCCGGTCAGGGTCAGCGCGGACAGAAATATCCCGCACTGGAACCCGGTGCTTTTTCGGCGCACGGACGGGAAAATGATGCTCTTTTTCAAAGTCGGCAAGAAAATACCGATGTGGAAAACATATTTTTCGCTCTCGGATAACGGAGTCGATTGGAGCGAGCCTGCCGAGCTTGTGCCGGGCGATATAGGCGGCGGCAGAGGACCTGTCAAGAACAAGCCGATAAGGCTCAGAAGCGGCAGGGTCATAGCGCCTGCCTCGGACGAAAGAAATACGCTCTGGGTCTGCTTTGTTGATATCTCGGACGACGACTGCCGCACATGGAAGCGCATGCGCACCGTGCCGACAAAGGCGCTCAGAGGCTTTTATGTCCCGATGATTCAGCCGACCCTGTGGCAGAGCGAGGACGGCAATGTGCATATGCTCACAAGAACCTCGCGTGGCAGGATATGCCGCAGCGATTCGTCCGACGAGGGTGAGACATGGTGCATAGCTTACCGCACGAAACTGCCCAATAACAACAGCGGCATCGACCTTGTCGGAGCCGAAAACGGGAAGCTTTACCTCGTGTGCAACCCGGTGAAGAAGAATTGGGGCAGCCGTTCGCCGCTCGATTTATTAGTCTCGGAGGACGGCGGAAAGACGTTCACCCGGCTCTTGCGCCTTGAGGACAGAGAGGGCGGCGAGTTCTCCTATCCCGCGATAACCGAGCGGGACGGGGTGCTGCACATAACCTACACATACGACCGCGAGTATATCGCCTATAGGCAGATAAAGATGTAATAAAACCCCGGAGCTTTTATCAAAAACTCCGGGGTTTTAGCTTATCGATAAACCCGTTTTTTTGGGCTTCGCAGGGCTCAGAAGCAATGCTTCTCTTGTGTAAATGGAGGCATTGCTTTGAATAAGTTGT
>OIDB01000683.1_pt1 | contig 9190 bp, 7 predicted proteins | sample 1581471 | NCBI WGS metagenome assembly OIDB01 (sample SAMEA3882539, study PRJEB24775) | human gut metagenome | biome: human-associated habitat; feature: intestine environment; material: feces | place: Netherlands | collected 2009/2010 | reverse complement strand
TCCGTCCCTTGTTCTCTGATTTTCTTCACTCGGTAAGCATTCTTACATATTCCGGAGCATACCCGTTCACTTTCCGGCAGCTTATTAGGGTATAAAACCATACCTTAAAAGCGTAATTTTTATCCGTTCATCCCCTAAAAGGATGAAAAAATGGATAACCAGACATTAAAATCTCAATTTTTCCGGAGCATATCCGTTCACCTCCGAGAATTGCAGGTTGTAGCACCATTTTTCCGGAGCATACCCGTTCACTTTAGACGTATGCTTTCAGATTTTCCGGAGTATATCCGTTCAGCCGTGCATGGAATTGTGAGCGTATATCTTCGTTTCCGGAGCATATCCGTTCATTCTTTCCCCGGTTTCAGTTTCCTTTGTGCTGGTAAGCTAACAAGAAACAGCACAGTCATGGCAGGAACAACAAAGGATATGAGTCTGATAAAACAAGTACTCCAGCTCAAGCAGGCCGGAGAATCCAACCGCGGTGTAAGCCGCAAGTTACCGATTGACAAGGAAACCGTCAACGGTTATGTGAATACAGTAAAAGCCAACGGATGGAACATCAGCGACCTCCTTGAGATTGACGATCCCGAGTTGGAACGGATGTTCCATGCTGGTTCTCCGGCATATACGGACAGGAGAATGGAAGAGTTTCTGATCCTGCTACCCAGATACAGGGAACTGCTGGCGGACCCCAAATCCCATGTAAGCCGTCAGGTCCTGTTCGATGAATACCGTGCGACTCATCCCGATGGTTACGGCAAGTCACAGTTCTATTACCATCTGAAGCAGAATCTCGTTGCGAAGAAGGATGTTACGGCCGTACTGGCCAACACCTACAAACCGGGTGAAAAGCTCATGGTGGACTTTGCCGGTGACAAGCTCAGCTATGTGGATGCCGAAACCGGAGAAATTGTCAAGGTGGAGGTGTTTGTCGCCTGCATGCCTTACAGCGACTATACCTATGTGGTATGTGTACCTTCGCAGAAGACGGAGGACTTTCTGTATGCCATAAGGATGTGTCTGGAACATCTGGGCGGTGTACCTTCCATACTGACTCCTGACAACCTCAAATCGGCTGTAATCAGCAATGACCGGCATGAGCCGAAGCTGAACAAGGCTCTTGAGGACATGGGCAACTACTACCATTTCGTGGTACTGCCATGCGACCCGGCATCGCCGACACAGAAGGCTCTGGTAGAGGACTCCGTAAGGATTACATATAACCGTGTCTATGCCAGATTGCGTAACCGTACCTTCCATTCACTCCTGGAACTGAACCGTGCCGTATGGGAGCTGATGGAAAGGCACAACCAGACCCGTATGCAGAAGCGTCCCTACAGCCGTGAGGAGCGTTTTCATGCCATGGAGAAGGAGCTGCTGAAACCCTTGAAACCGGAACCCTATGAGATGCGCCTGTATGCCGATCTGAAAGTACAGGCAAACTGCCATGTGGAGCTGAGACAGGACAAGGTGACCCATTTTTACTCCGTCCCCTATATCCATGTAGGAAAACAGGCAAGAGTAGTCTTTACGCGTTCATGGGTCAAGGTCTATGTGGAGCAGAAACTGGTGGCCTCACATATCCGCAGCCATACATACGGCTATACCACAGTCAGGGAACATCTCGCATCCAGCTGCAGGGTGATTATGGAGCGTTCGGCAGCCTATTATGTGGAGAAAGCAAAAGATATATCACCTGACTGCCATGAATATGTAAAAAGAATCTTTGACCCCAAACGTACCGCACAGCCTGAAGAGGTGTATTACAAGCTGTGCAACTCCATAGTCTGCCTCAGAAGGAAGTATGACCTTGCCACGTTTGACCTTACCTGCCGTCAGTGCATGGAGTACGGTATTTACTCCTACAGCAAGTTTGAAGCCATACTCAGACGTAACGGCATGAATGCATCCGCAGACGAGACGGTAATCTTCCATGCGCCTACACCGTCAAACCACGGGAACATGCGCGGAAAAGACTATTTTACAGGAAATGACATAAACCAACAACAATAAATGATTATGAGCAACGAAACAGAAAGAACACTGCACGAGCTGAAGCTTCCGGGAATGGCAAGCTGCTGGAGCTCTCTGGAAGAAACACATCAGTTGGACAAGCTTACCCTGCGTGAAGGCATGCAGATCATGCTCCAGTACGAACGTGACACGAGAGGGAACAACCGCATCCAGCGTCTTATAAAGAATGCCGGCTTCCGTCTGAGAGCCTCGATGGAAGAACTTGAAACGGACACGGCAAGGGGCATACAGGCCTGTTCTGCAGCCGACCTTGCAACCGGAAATTACATCACGGGCGGAATGACGGTCATCATTACCGGACCGGCAGGAACCGGGAAGTCCTACTTTGCCTGTGCCCTGGGTGACAGGGCATGCAGGAACGGCCGGAAGGTACTGTACTTCACGATGAACATGCTCATCGAGAACCTGAAGCTTGCACATCTGGAAGGACGGGAAACAAACTTCTTCCGGAAGCTGAACGCACATGACCTGCTGATTATCGATGACTTTGGGATGGTCAAGCTGGACGGCCAGATACAGCATGACTTTGAACAGATCATCGATGACCGGTACAACCGGAAGGCACTCATCCTGGCCAGCCAGCTTCCCGTTGCAGACTGGTATGATGTGTTCCAAAGCGAGCTCATTGCGGAAGCCTGTCTGGACAGAATCGTGCATAAGGCAATAAAATTTGACCTTAAAGGAGAGAGCCTAAGAAAGAAGTATTAACTTTGCCAACAACACTGAATACTAACTGGGGACTGAACGGATATCACCGGAAATGCTGAACGGGTATCCGCCGGAATATGCAAATTAAAAGGCATATTGCCATTGACGGGAAAAGAATGCGCTCCGCCGGCAAGGAGAATCTTTCTATTCTGTCATGTATTATAAATGAAATCAACAATGCCGACAATGATGGCGGCAAGGCCAGCGTACACATTGTAAGTGCATACGATGTGACCAATGAGGTTTCTCTCGGACAGGAACGTGTACCGGCAAAAAGCAATGAGATTACAGCTGACAAGGCACTGATAGAATCGTTGTCAATTGGTAAAGGGGACCTTATAACAATGGATGCCATGGGTACCCAGAAGGAAATAGCGGAGGCGATTTTCAGAAAAGGAGCTGATTATCTTCTTATAGTCAAGGACAACCAGCTTCTTTTGCGCAAGGAGATAGAGGAGATTGTCGGCTGGAATATGCTCAAAAAGAGAGAGAACTGTAATGATGATGTTACCATAGTTGATGAAAAGGCTCACGGATATACCGTAACCAGAAGCTGTTTTACCGTTCAGGAAAAATACATGCTGGGAAGCATGTACAGGAAATGGGCGGGAATAAAGACTTTCGGAGTTTTCAACACCATACGCAAGAACAAGAAAACCGGAGAGGAAACAAAAGATACACAATACTTTATCACCTCTCTAGGAAAAGATGCCGCAAGTCTGATTATGCATAATAGGCGTTGTTGCGGACATAATCACGGTAAATCAGAAGTACGAGGTCGCTGTGGAGACTGCCCTTGGCGGAAGTATACAGAACATTGTCACTGAGGACGATGCCACTGCCAAGAGAATGATCTCATATCTGAAGACCAACAGACTCGGACGTGCAACATTTCTTCCGCTTAACACCATAACAGACCGCGGTTCCGTCAGAAATGATGTGCTCAGGGAAAAAGGAGTCATAGGAGTTGCATCAGATCTTGTTGAGGTTGATTCCAAATTCAACACGCTGGTAAAGAACCTTTTAGGCAGGATCATAGTTGTCGACAATATCGATAATGCCCTGGCGGTAGCGCGTAAGAACAATCAGTCGCTCAGACTTGTCACCATAGAGGGAGAACTGATAAATCCGGGCGGATCAATGACCGGAGGTGCATTCAGGAATTCCAGTAACCTTCTCGGAAGAAAGAGGGAGCTGGATGAACTCAAGGAGCAGATCGATAACCTGAAATCAACAGCGTCAAAGGCTGCGGCTCTCGACGCACAACTTAAGACTTCAAGAGATCAGCTCAGACAGGATATAGACAAATACAACTCCGAATTGCAGCAGGCATATCTGAAAAAGAATACTCTGACCATGAGTATTGACCAGGTCAAAGAAAAACTTGCCGAATCTGAAAGAGTATTTGTCTCGATCGAGAAAGAGGTAGCAGAGCTCAATAATCAGATAACGGAGATAAACAACAATAAGAATTCTCTTGCCGACAACAACAAAAAGCATGAAGCCATGAGGCTTGAAGCTGAGGCAAGAGTGGAAGAACTTGAGGGACAGGGACAGGAGAACAAGGATAAGCTCACCGCTGCAAACGCAAGGGTATCTGAGCTTATGATTAAGTTTAATTCTGTCAAGCAGAAAGAGGACTTCATTGTAGAAAATATCCGAAGAATAAATATGGATATCGAAAAATACAAGGAAGAACTTGAGGGCTTTACAAGCCGCGTGGAGTCATCATTCAGTGAGATCACAGAGCTGGAAGACAGGATAGCTGCTATAAAGACAGATATCGCAAGCAGAACCGGAAGTATCGCTGACAACGAGGACAAGGTAAACGAATTCTCAGTCAAGAGAGAGGAATTACAGCAGAGCCACAAGGAATTCTTTGCCAGACGAGAAGAACTTTCCGAAAAGATTGCAGGGCTCGAGAAGGACTCATACAAGCTCACATCGATAATCGAGAAGAACACTGAGAAAGCAGACGAACTCAGCAACTATATGTGGGAGGAGTATGAGCTTACATACAGCAGTGCCCAGGAACTCAAGGACGATAATCTTCCTGAACTGCCGGCACTAAAGAAGGAGATCGTTGCAGTAAAGGCCAAGATCAAATCCCTTGGAGATGTCAACGTCAATGCCATAGATGACTACAAGGAAGTCTCTGAGAGATACGAATTTCTCAAGGGACAGCATGACGATATAGTCAGTGCGGAGACCAACCTTGTAAATATCATTGCGGAGCTTGAAAAATCAATGCAGGAGCAGTTTGCCGAGAAGTTCAAGGAGATACAGGTCATGTTCGACAAGGTATTCAAGGAGCTGTTCGGTGGTGGACGTGGTGCACTTGAGCTGGTTGATACCGAGGATCTTCTTGAAACAGGTATCAGGATCATAGCACAGCCACCTGGAAAGAAGCTCCAGAATATGATGCAGTTGTCAGGTGGAGAGAAGTCCCTCACCGCCATAGCACTGTTATTTGCAATTCAGAGTCTGAAGCCATCACCTTTCTGTCTGCTGGACGAGATAGAGGCGGCTCTTGACGACTCGAACGTAAGAAGATTTGCACAGTATCTCAACAGGCTTACAAAGGATACGCAGTTCATAGTTATATCACACAGAAAGGGAACCATGGAGGCTGCTGATATCCTGTACGGTATAACCATGCAGGAGAAGGGTGTATCTACCCTCGTATCAGTCAACCTTATTGAGAACGATCTGGATAAATAACAATAGAAGATATTAAACAGGAGGTATGTCATGGCAGAGGAAAAAGAGAAAAAAGGATTTTTTGCGAGACTTAAGGCAGGTCTTGCAAAGACAAGAGATAATATAGTAGAAAGCTTTACAGATGTATTCGGTGCATCCCATATAGATGATGATTTCTATGAGAATCTTGAAGAGACATTTATCATGGCTGATATGGGATATGAGACGACTGAGAAGGTTATAGAGGGACTTAAGCAGAAGGTTGAGAATTCACACATCAAAGAACCTGCTGCCTGCAAGGAACTTGTGATCAATATAATCAAGAACCAGATGTCTGTGGACGATTCAGCGTACGACTTCGAGAATAAGAAGTCCGTTGTGCTGGTCATCGGGGTAAATGGTGTCGGCAAGACAACGACCATCGGAAAGCTTGCTGCCCAGTACCGCCAGAGAGGCAAGAAGGTTCTCATGGCTGCTGCCGATACATTCAGAGCTGCCGCCATAGATCAGTTAAAGACCTGGGCTGACAGGGCACAGGTTGATATAATTTCACACAATGAGGGCGCTGATCCCGCTGCAGTTGTATACGACGCAGTGGCTGCCGCCAAGGCAAGAGATACGGATATCCTTCTCGTTGATACAGCGGGAAGACTTCACAACAAGAAGAATCTCATGGACGAGCTTGCAAAGATGAGAAGGATCATCACAAGGGATTATCCGGAGGCAAATGTTGAGGCGCTCATAGTTCTGGACGGAACAACAGGTCAGAATGCCCTTGAACAGGCAAGACAGTTCAGCAATGTAACTGAGCTTGACGGTATAGTTATCACCAAGCTTGACGGAACTGCCAAGGGTGGTATTGCGATAGCGATCCAGGCAGAGCTTGACGTACCGGTCAAGTTTATCGGAGTTGGTGAGAAGATCGGTGATGTCCAGAGATTTGACCCTCAGGAATATGTCAACGCATTGTTCGCAGATTTTGACGAGGACAGATCCGAGATCGATATGCTCATCGGCGATGACATGTAATACTACGGCATATATAATGATCATATGTATGTCAATGTACTTATATCTGTGCACAACCATATATGATTTTCAAAAGGATTTTTACATAAGGAGACATTAACAAATGGCAGAACAGAACACAACAGACAAACTGACACTTGCGAAATTTGAGGAGGCCTACGACATTGTACAGAAGGTGGTTCTCCCTACAAAGCTCATATACAGTGACTATTTCAGTGAGATAACAGGCAACAAGGTATACTTCAAACCTGAGAACCTTCAGAAGACCGGTGCATACAAGATCAGGGGTGCATATTACAAGATAAGCACGCTTTCAGATGAAGAAAGACAGAAGGGACTGATAACAGCTTCGGCTGGAAATCATGCCCAGGGTGTGGCATATGCTGCAAAAGCATATGGAGTAAAGGCGACCATCGTTATGCCTTCATCTACACCTCTCATCAAGGTTAACAGAACTAAGGCATACGGCGCAGAGGTTATACTGTATGGAGACGTATATGATGAATCATGTGCATACGCTCTTGAGCTTGCAGAGGACAAGGGTTATACATTCATTCATCCGTTCGATGATCTCGATGTTGCCACAGGACAGGGCTCGGTTGCGATGGAGATCATAAAGGAGCTTCCTTTCGTTGACTATATCCTTGTTCCTATCGGAGGTGGCGGTCTGGCAACAGGTGTGTCCACACTTGCCAAGATGATGAATCCGAACATCAAGGTCATAGGTGTTGAGCCTGCCGGAGCAAACTGTATGCAGGTCTCACTGAAGAACAAGAAGGTTACAACACTTCCATATGTAGACACCATTGCAGATGGAACTGCAGTAAAGACACCGGGAAGCAAGATTTTCCCATATATACAGAAGAACATAGATGATATTATAACTGTAGAGGATAACGAACTCATCGTTTCATTCCTCGATATGCTTGAGAATCACAAGCTTCTTGTTGAGAATTCAGGCCTTCTCACAGTGGCAGCACTTAAGCATCTCGATGTAAAGGGTGCCAAGGTCGTAAGCATACTGTCGGGCGGCAATATGGATATGATAACATTTGCCTCACTTGTACAGCACGGACTTATCGCAAGAAGCAGGATCTTCACAGTTTCAACACTTCTTCCTGACAAGCCGGGTGCACTCATGAACATTTCAAAGGTTATCGCTGATCTCCAGGGAAATGTTATCAAGCTTGAGCACAACCAGTTCGTATCCATCAACAGGAATTCAGCAGTTGAGCTTGTTATCACTATGGAGGCATTTGGCCCTGAGCACAAGCAGCTCATCATCAACACACTTGCTGATAAGGGCTACAAGCCAAAGGAAGTCATGACAAAGGGAATATACAATTAATTGTAGTTGATATCGATGATTAACAATGAACTCACTTTAACCGTAAATGACAACAAAATAATCGCCTGCAGACGCGGTGACAATCTGTTCAAGGTGCTGTGCAGCGCCGGATATGTGTTCAGTGGAAACTGCGGAGGTCTTGGAAGGTGTCAGAGATGTCTGGTGGATGTAAAAGGTGCGGGCACGGTAAAAAGCTGTACCTACACTATCACTGATAACATACAGATAACCATAGGTGAGGATAACATGTCAGTCCTTGCTTCGTACAAGGGTGCTGATGAATTCAACAACGTATATAATGGCGATGGTCGTGGTATAGGCATAGCTATAGATTTAGGCACCACCACCATCGCCATAGAACAGATAGATATGTCTGATGGAAGTGTCACGGACAGATGTGGATTTATGAATCCGCAAATTGAATATGGCAGCGATGTCATATCAAGGATCCGAACAGGCTCCACAGAAGATGGACTGACAAAGCTCAGAAGCTCAGTAGTCACAAGGATTTCCTCAGAGTTGGCCGGAATGGGGTATGCCCCTGCAGATATATCAAGGATAATTATTTCCGGAAACACCACCATGAATGCAATACTGGAGCGGCTGCTTCTGGACAATCTCGGGCATGCACCATTTGAGATCAGGAATCCTGACAGTATAACAGTATCAGGGAAGGATTTCTTTGATGATGAAAGATTTTGCAGTGCGGAAGTCACATGTCTTCCTAACCTCAGCGCATTTGTTGGAGCTGACGCATTGTGCGGTGCAGTCGTCTGTAACATTGACAGGTCTGACAAATATCAGTTGTTTGCAGATCTCGGAACAAACGGAGAACTCATACTTGCAAAGCAGGGCATCGGTTATGCCACCTCATGTGCATGTGGTCCGGCATTTGAGGGAATGCTGAGGAGAGGTGTTGCAGCTCCAACCACAGCCTTTGATCTGCTGAACAGACTTAATTTGCTACACATAGTGAATGACGATGGAGTCCTGGTTGATCAGTATATAGACGGCGGCTACAGACTTGCGGGTGGAGTGACAATTGACATGGATATGATCAGAAGCTTTCTCCTTGCAAAGGCAGCCATATGTGCAGGGATAGAATCCCTCATGGATATGGCGGGGATAACGGCAGAGGACGTATCACGTGTATATCTGGCAGGAGGCTTCGGGTGCAGTCTTAATATATCAAGTGCGGTAAGCCTTGGACTTTTTCCGGACAGTTTTCAGGAAAAATCAGAATTTGCAGGAAATACATCCCTGCACGGAGCACATAAGTGCTTGATTGATAAGAGTTTTATTGATAGAATACAATAGAATACAACAGAATAGAATAGAATAGAATAGAAGAGAACATAATAGAAGAGAACA
>OIDB01000676.1_pt1 | contig 9234 bp, 7 predicted proteins | sample 1581471 | NCBI WGS metagenome assembly OIDB01 (sample SAMEA3882539, study PRJEB24775) | human gut metagenome | biome: human-associated habitat; feature: intestine environment; material: feces | place: Netherlands | collected 2009/2010 | reverse complement strand
GGCGACCTGCTCATTACGAGTGAGCTGCTCTACCAGCTGAGCCACAGTAGCACGCGTTCTGCAACGATAGATAGTTTAGCATAAAAGAGAATACCTGTCAAGTACTCCCTACGCAAAAACAATTCCGGAACTTTGCAAAAAGCCATCTCGTAATGATTTGCCCTATTCAATTCTTATCGTAGGCTTCACAAACTCTTTTGCCAGAGATTTTTTCAGCTCAAATAAGTTTTGCCTGCCCTGCCAGATATAGCATCCCCACTGCCGCACCGCAAAGTGGCAGGAGCAGAAACAGCATCCGGGCAAACTGACCCAAAAGCGCGCCTGTGCTGGGGGCCTGTCCTCCGCGCCCGAAGGCGGCTGAACAGAGCCTTCCGCTTACCTGCAGTGCGGATGCGCCGAACGTGCACAGCGTTCCGGCCGCAAGGGATGCAGGGATACCGCAGACGCAGAGCAGCACAAATGCTGTCCGTGGGTTCAAATCCACAAGCAGCCTGGACGAAAGCAATCCGGAGCCTGTCCCATACAGCATCGCAAAAAGGAAGATGGGCAGCGGCCCCAGGGCGGAAAGCCCCAGGAACAGCACTGCCGTCAGTGCACCTGCCACAGTGAGAAATTCCGTTCGGAACAGGCGCACTGCCCCGGCGGCATCCTGCACAGAAAACAGGCTCTGCCAGCAGTTCAGGTAATAGGAAAGCGTTTCAGCATCGCCTGCCACACAACGCGCTGCCGCCACACCCGCCAGAAAGGTTCCCAGAAGGTACGCCGCCGCCAGAAGGGCGCTTCCTTCACTCGGCTTGCCGCGGCGCGCAGCGGCTCTCTCCGGTGTATTTCCGTACCTCTCAGAGAACGCCGCCGGGATGGATCGCCTTTCTTCCTGCGATGTCTCAGGAAGAACTCCACCGTTCTTCTGTTTCAGCTGCTCTTCCTGTGCTGTCGGCATGATCGCTTCGGGCAGTGCTTTTGCCGCTGTGGTTTCCGGTGTTTCCTGATAGACCCACATACTTCCCTGTCCTCCTGTTTTTCTGCTGTAAATTCTCAATGCCGGTGCCGTTCTGTACGCAGGATGCTGAATACCCCGCCCAGACAGCCAAAAACGAATACCAGTGCAAAGCGGGTCAGCTGCATTTCCGTTGGTTCAATGCCCTCCGAAAGACCGAACCCCAGCAGAAGCAGAACAAACAGTCCGCCCTGTACAGCACCGCAGATAAGGCCTCTGCTGTGATAGAAAAAAGCCATGAGCCAGCCGCTGCAAAAGCTCCCGGCACAGACAATGGCGCTGACCATGGGCTAGGCAGTGTTCTGTGCAAGGCTCTGGTTTGCCATCAGATAGGCCAGCCCGGCCATGCAGGCGGCGGTGAATATCCCACCAATGCCGAATGCAGCCAGTGCTTCCAGGATGGGTAACTTCTTCTGTTCCAACATAAAAACCCGCCTCCCTGCACTACTGTATGCAGAGGGGCGGGTAAAAAAGACCTTGCTTTTAGAGATTACTTCTTTGCGTTGGCAGGAGCATTGTCCATGTTCAGCTTCTCAACAGAGCTGATCGCATTCTTGGTGAAGCGGATCTTCACACGATCGGACAATACCGCCGATGGTCACGACCTGATCACCGATCTCCAGAGCTGCACGCATGGCAGCATCCTTCTTCTCCTGCTTCTTCTGGGGACGATAGATCATAAAGTAGAGCAGGACCAGCATCAGAGCCAGGGTGAAGAACAGGCTGATATAGCTTTCAGTGGTAGTAGTCAGAAATTGCATGGGACAAAGTCTCCTCTCAAAATTCAGATAAACTCATTATAACCGCTTCTGCTCCCTCTTGCAAGGGAAAAGCATGAAAAAGCTCAAATTCTTGTATCCAGCAGCTTGACATAACGGTCATGGAAGGCGGTAAAGGTGCCTGCGTCCAGTTCATCGCGGATGCGCTCCATCAGGTGGTTGTAGAACCACAGGTTGTGCATAACGGCCAGACGCATGCCAAGCAGCTCCTCTGCCTTGAACAGGTGGCGGATATAGGCACGGGAGTAGTTCCGGCAGGCCGGGCAGCCGCAGGTGGGGTCAATGGGGCGCTCGTCCCGCTCGTACTTTGCGTTCTTGATGTTAATAATGCCGCCCCAGGTATTCAGGTGGCCATGGCGGGCATTGCGGCTGGGCATGACGCAGTCAAACAGATCCACGCCGCGGGAAACTGCCTCAATCATGTTGCCAGGGGTGCCGACACCCATCAGATAGCGGATCTTATCCTTGGGCATATAAGGCTCCACCTCACTGATCATCTCGTACATCACCTCAGCAGGCTCACCCACGGCCAGGCCGCCGATGGCGTAGCCGTCCAGCTCCAACTCCGCGATCTGCTTCATGTGCTCTACACGAAGGTCAGCAAAGGTGCAGCCCTGATTGATGCCGAACAGCAGCTGGTCGGGGTTGGTGGCCTTGCCCTCCTGCTTCAGACGGGCCATCTCAGCCTTACAGCGTTTGAGCCAGCGGGTGGTGCGCTCACAGCTGGCTTTGGAGTATGCGTGCTGGGCAGGATTCTCCACACACTCATCAAAGGCCATTGCAATGGTGGAACCCAGGTTTGCCTGGATCTGCATACTCTCCTCCGGTCCCATAAATATGAGACGTCCTATGACACAGAGGATGAATGTTCTGAGCATTCTGAATATCTCCCAGCTTATGCAGTCAGTCTTTATCCTGAGCGCCTTTGTAAGCTTTGCCAGCGGTTCCTCAAAAAGTGTCGACATGCATATCAGCACTCCGTGATACAAGCCCCATGCTATATAATTCCACTTTGCGCCGTGCCAGAGACCGGTCAGCACCCACACACACAGGATAGGTATGCTCGCTGCAAATACCTTTCCTATCACATTTCCTAGGTGATCTCTTATCTTGACATTGAGCTTGAGGAACAGCTTTGATGTTGACACCGGGTAGAATACATATTCTCTGAAGAATGCACCCAGTGACAAATGCCATCTTCTCCAGAACTCAGGAAGTGTCTGTGAAAAGTATGGTCTTCTGAAGTTCTCTCCCAGAACGATGCCGAAGCACTCTGAAGTGCCCCTTACTATGTCCATACATCCTGAGAAATCGCAGTATATCTGGATGGAATATGCGATTCCCACTGCCAGGAATATTCCGCCATGATAATCAAATGTATGCCCAAATATCTCTTTTGTAAAAGCTCCTATCCTGTCAGCTATAACGATCTTCTTCACAAATCCCCAAAGCATGAGCCAGACACCTCTCATGATAGTGTCCATATTGAAGCTGTGCTCCTCCCAGAGCTGATATCCTACTTCCTCATATCTGGCTATAGGTCCCTGGGTAACATGTGGGAAATAAAGCACATATGACAGGTATCTGAAGAAATTCTTCTGCGCTGATATTCGTCCGTTATACAGATCCACGAGATATGAGATCATCATGAATGAGTAAAATGATATTCCCAAAGGTGCTATGAGATTCCAGTCAGGAATGCTCTGCAATCCGTCGTATGGTATGAATCTCTTTATATTGTCGAGCACAAAGCCAAATGCCTTGAACGCCGCCAGAACACCGATAACTATGACAAGTGCCCACACAAGGAACTTCTTTCTCTTCGCCTTCTCAGCAGCCTTGATCTTTCGTGCGGTTCTTCTGTCCGCATCCTTTGCCAGCTCCTCCTGCTCGTCCAGACTCTTCTGCAGCCTCAGTGAGAACAGATAAACGACAACAGCCGTGGCAATGACCAGAAACAAGTACTCTATCCCGGCATATCCGTAGAACACAAGACTCGCAAGGAGCAGTATCACCCACTGTATCTTCTTTGGAACTATGTAGTATAGCACTATTGTACACAATAAAAAAACTATAAATGTATAAGTTACTACTGACATGTCCTCTCCCTCTTCTACAAGTAAAAATTATTTATACACTGCTAAACGCCGGCCAGTATTTTAGCAGCAGCGCACATACTACTGACATGACCGCCAGAACCAGCAGAGTTATCTTCCAGCCCTCTTTGAACATATACTTTGGCGACAGGCCGTATCCAACCGGTATCGCCCTGATGGATGTCGGAAGCATGTATGACAGGTTGACTCCCACAGATGCCACATATATGTACGGTATCGGATTGAGTCCGCAGCCCTGTGTGATGGATATTACCAGCGGCATGGCTACCGCAGCCGTGGCTGTGTTAGATGTCACATCTGACATGAGAAGTGTAACGGCAAGTATCACGAACACTGTGATAAATCCACCCTTCATATCAAGCTTTGATATACACTCACCAAGTGCCTCTGCAGCACCGGATTTGTTGATGAGTGTTCCGGCGGCAAGTCCACCGGCAAATATATACATAAGTCCCCAGATGATCTTACCCTGAACATTCTTCCACACCATAATACGCTCTCCGTTCTTGTTGGTGAGAAGGAATGATACTATGGCGCATATGATAAATACATACGCCGGCTTGAGTCCCGGAAGTATGCTCTGGTAGAGCTGTCTGGTAAATGCAAGCACCGTGGCAAGAACAAATAACACAAGTGCTATCTTCTCCTCGTAGCTCATAGGAGGAAGCTCCTTGTATTTTGCTACAAAGTATTCCCTTGAACCGCCAAGCATCTCTGTCTTCTTCACATCACGGATCATGAACAGGATATTTACAAGCACAAGTATGAGCATGATAGGCAGGAATCTTACGACCCATGAAGAGTACATGTACTCCTCGCCTGTTATCTGCTGTATATATTCGACCGTCACAAGATTCATCGCACCTCCGAGCGGCGATGCCAGACCACCGAGTCCGGTTGCATATGCTATCGTGAGAAGTATCTTTGATGCAGTCTTGTTTGTCTTGATGTCGTCCATTCCTATATACTTGAGCATGGCGATCGCTATAGGTGTGATCGTCGCACATACCACTGCATTTGGAAGCACCGCTGACAGAACTGCAGACAACACAAACCAGAACACAAGCTGTATCCTCAAACTGCTGCCGATAAGTCTCAGGAATGTAATGGCTATCCTCTTGTCAAGCCCGGTATTCTCCCACATCACGCTTATGATGGAAGCTCCCAGAAGAAGCAGTATCGTCTCGTCTGCGTAGTTGGAAATGACCGCCGACATGTCAGTCATCTGAAATATCGCATTTAAGGCTATCGGGAGGAATGCAGTTACCGCATAGTCCACCGGGCCTGTTACCCACCAGTACGCCATCCACATGATGGTTCCTATCGCTGCTCTTGACTCAAATGTCGTGAATACTCCGTGTGGCAAAAGTGCCGTAAACAGCCCGAATAACAATGGGCCGATCAGTAAATGTACTATTCTCTTTCGTTCTTTCATAAATATAGCTCCTATTTTCAATAAAACACTGATTTTAAATTATACACATTTAAGATTAATCTTTCATTAAAAAAATTAATATATATTAAAATCCACAGACATTATTCTGCATTTACCGGGATTTTAAATGTAAACAGGCTTCCTTTTCCGGGCTCACTGTCAACATCCACGATTCCGCCGTAATATCTGGCAATCTGCATTACCTGTGACAACCCCAGGCCAAAACCCTCCGCACTTCTGTCCGGCTCACCTCTGTAAAAACTATCAAATATCTTTTCCTTTGTGCTCTTATCCATTCCCCGGCCCTCATCCCTGACCGAGATAAAATAGCTGTCATTTTTCACACCGCAGGACACATGGATATTACCTCCATCATTGCTGTACTTCACCGCATTTGACATCAGATTGTTCACGACGATAACTATATGGTTCATATTCGCTTTGACCATCGTCGGCTTCAGGTCGTAGGTAAACTTAAGATTCTTCTTACAGATGTACTCCACATCATCGCACACAGACTCCACCACATCCAGCAGATCTACATCCTCAACCGCTATGACTGCGTTTTCATTGTCCATGACCGACATCTGAAGAAGCTGTTCTATGAGCCCCTTCATACGTGAGGTCTGTCTCTCGAATACCTCTATGCTCTCAAGCATCTCCTCATCGCCATTCTTCTCCGCGATCTCCCTGGAAAGCTGACACTGGGCATGCATGACTGCTACAGGTGTTCTCAGCTCATGGGATACATTTGCATTGAACTCAGCCTGTCTCTCAAGCTCCTGATGGACTTTTCTGTACAGGTTGTTATTCGCATCGGTCAGCATATCAAGCTCTTTGAACGGACCGTCATACTCCAGATTCTCTGTAAAATCAAGATTGTCCACTCTCTTATCTATCGAACGGTTCAGGCTTCCCATTGGAACTGCTATCAGTTTCCTCAAAGCAAATGCATATATCACAAATGCTATCAGCACGATTCCAATAACACAGTATGATTTATATAACAGTTCACTGTAATTGCTCTCTATATCCCTGACGGATACCATGACACAGATCTTGTATTTAGAAGTCTTCTTCAGCGGCTCTTTGTCTGTTCTTCCCTGCCTGACGACCGCAAAATACTTGACCTTCCCTGCATCTATATGCATAAGATCTCTTATGCTTATATCCGGATTATCCGCATATTCCTCAGGCACCTCGCCGTCAAGGATCTCGCCGTCATTTCCCTGAAGGAACACATATATCTGCTCATTACTGTCCGGATCGTCTTCACGGTCGTAAAATCCATCATCTATATGTGGCTTCTTCTGTGAATCATACACTATGTATCGTCTGATCTGGGCTACCTCCTGTGTCAGCTTCTTATAAGCCATCAGGTTCATATCATCCTTCATAAGATTGTTCTGGATGACCAGCAGACAAGATATACCCACCACCAGAATAAGCGCTGTAATTATAATAGTGTATGTTACAAATGATATTTTTCTCTTTAACATTCCAGTTTATAGCCGACACCTCTTATAGTATGGATCAGCTTCTCCTCATAATTATCGTCTATCTTCCTTCTCAGATAACGGATATACACATCTATCACATTTGAATTGACATCGTCATCTATGTTCCAGATGTTCACCCGTATCTGTTCCCTAGTTACTACCACATTTCTGTTTCTGGCAAGGTACTCAAGGATAGCATACTCCCTGACCGTGAGATCAATTACCTTTCCATCCCTGATCGCCTGTCTGTTGTTCATGTCGACCACCAGTGAACCACAGGTTATCACATTCTCATTTACCGGATTCTGGGTTCTCAGCATGACCCTGAGTCTTGCCATAAGCTCCGAGAACTCAAATGGCTTTGTCATATAATCGCTGGCTCCGGCATCCAGTCCCCTAACTATATCCTGTGTCTCCGTCTTGGCCGTGAGGAAAAGCACAGGAACCTGTATCCCCGCATTTCTCATCTCGCGCAGGACTGTTATTCCGTCCTTGTTCGGGATCATTATATCCATGATCGCCCCGTCGTAATTCTCCGCTTCCATATAATCAAGTGCCGCCTGTCCGTCATAACAGGCATCCACATTATAGCCCTCTTTGACCAGCTTACTACATATTATGCTGTTCAGATCCTTCTCATCTTCAACTACAAGTACACGCATACATCCATCCTCCCTGTCATTTTCATCTGTTGGCCACTACAGTATATCGCTGCACGATCGCTGAACAGATATATATTGCCATGCTTTTATGAAAATAACATTAAAAGCCGTCACTTACATCTGCAAAATGTAAATAACGGCTCTCAAATGCTGTTTTTATCTATTCTGTCTTACCGCTCTTCTCATCGTAGGTATCAAGGAAGCTGTGTCGCACGCCTCCCTGCTTGTACTCTATAAGGGTATCGATATTGACATTCTCCACACTCTTGAATATGTTGCCCTCCACAAACGGATTTGTCTTCTTGAGTGTCGCTATAAGCTGCTTGATCTCCTGACGCTTGGACTTCGTCTCCTCATTGTTACATGTTGTGCATGTGTCAGTGAACTTACATGCGCACTGTATGAAATGAAGCTCGTTGTAATCTCTCCACGCTTTGATGTCGTCCTCCCTTACCATATAAAGAGGTCTGATGAGCTCCATGCCCTCAAAGTTGGTGCTGTGGAGCTTCGGCATCATGGTCTGCATCTGCGCTCCGTAGAGCATACCCATGAGTATGGTCTCTATGACATCATCGTAGTGGTGTCCAAGAGCTATCTTGTTACAGCCAAGCTCCTTCGCATAGCTGTACAGATGGCCTCGTCTCATTCTTGCACAGAGATAACACGGCGACTTCTCTACGTTATACACTGAATCAAATATATCCGACTCAAATATCTGGATAGGGATGTTCAGCATCCTGGCATTATCCTCTATGACCTTGCGGTTTGCAGGGCTGTAACCCGGATCCATAACTATGAACTTGAGCTCAAATGGGAACTTGTTGTGCCTTTTCAGCTCCTGAAAACACTTTGCCATGAGGAAGGAATCCTTGCCGCCCGATATATATACGGCTATCCTGTCGCCCTCCTTCACCAGCTCATATCTGTTGATGGCCTTTGTGAAGTTGCACCATATCTTCTTGTGGAACTTCTTGCGGAGGCTCTTCTCAACGTCGGCACATATATCAGTCTGTTCCTGCTTGCCCATGGTGTAGAGCAGCCATGATATATATCCGCCTTTGAGGCTCACCGCATCGTATCCCAGCTCTGTAAGTCTCTCCGCCAGCGGAATGCTGTTGGTTCCGTGGGTGCAGCAGATGATGAGTTTCTTTCCCTTTGAGTTGTCCCCGGGCATATATTTCTCAACCGGGAATATCTCACTGGCTGTCTCCGCCAGATTCTCTGGCATCAGCCTGTCCGTCTGGACTGCCATCGCACCCGGGATGGCTCCGTGGGATATCTCAACTTCATCCCTGATGTCAACTATCAGATATGAATCCTTATCCAGTTCCTGTATCTCTTCTATTGTGATTTCATTTGAAGTTTCTTTTGAGTTTTCTAATGCCATATCCCTGTCACCATTTTTCTTAGTATTACAAATAAGCTATTTTTATATATGCTACTGTCTGCTGCATATGGCATCGCCGTCATCCGCAGCTTACTCCTTACCATCCCAGCAGTATGTACAAAGCTTGCACTTCTCAACTCCGCATGCCTCAAGCATATCATCAAGTCTGTTGAATCTGAGTGATGTGAAATGCAGCTCCTTGCAGATCTCATCAACCATTTTCTCATACTTCTCTGAATCAGGATCTGTGTACTCCTGAAGTACCTCGTCTGTCACGTTGCCGTTCTCAAGTCTCTCGATAACTCTTCTTGTTATAAGATCCATCTCTGATGATGATCTTGAGAAGTTAAGGTATTTA
>OIDB01000672.1_pt1 | contig 9254 bp, 7 predicted proteins | sample 1581471 | NCBI WGS metagenome assembly OIDB01 (sample SAMEA3882539, study PRJEB24775) | human gut metagenome | biome: human-associated habitat; feature: intestine environment; material: feces | place: Netherlands | collected 2009/2010 | reverse complement strand
CTTCTTCCAGTCTGCCAGATCCGGCTCCGGACAATCCAGATGCAGACATTCACAGGCTACCTGTGCCAGATGCTCTTTTTCCATAGCTAACGGAGCCTCATACAGATATTCCACATCCAGATTCTGCAATACATGACTCTGAGGTACGTTACAGAACAGAGCAATCTTATCCTTGATGGACTGATCCAGAGGATGCTCACTTCTGCAGACGATGATATCCGGCTGGATGCCCATGCCCTGCAGATCCTTAACACTGGCCTGGGTAGGCTTGGTCTTCAGCTCCTGAGAAGCACTCAGATAAGGAATCAGCGTTACATGGATCAGAATGGCATTGTCATGCCCCACCTCATGCTGGAACTGACGGATGGACTCCAGGAAAGGCTGGCTCTCAATATCACCGGTGGTACCGCCGATTTCGGTGATGACAACATCGGCTTCGGTGCTTTTGGCAAGATTGTAGATATAGCTCTTGATTTCGTTGGTAATGTGGGGAATGATCTGCACGGTCTGGCCCAGATAAGCGCCCTGACGCTCCTTGTTCAGGACGTTCCAGTAGACCTTGCCGGTGGTCAGGTTCGAGTATTTGTTCAAATTTTCGTCGATGAAGCGCTCATAATGGCCGAGGTCGAGGTCTGTCTCGGTGCCGTCATCGGTCACGAACACCTCGCCGTGCTGCAGCGGGCTCATGGTGCCCGGGTCCACGTTCACATAGGGGTCCAGCTTCTGGCTGGCCACCTTCAGGCCACGGCACTTCAAAAGCCGACCCAGAGATGCAGCGGTAATGCCCTTGCCCAGACCGGAGACCACGCCGCCGGTCACAAAAATAAATTTTGCCATAAAAATATACCTTCCTTTGTTGTAGAATAAAACTCTCCCATAAAAGGCCCGCTCCCGGCGCACCCCTTTCCCAGCGGGTGCGGGGCGAAGCCCTGCTTTTTATTCGCTTCTGTCAGCGTATTCCTCCAGCACCTCCTGCGCCACCTCAGTGCGGTCGCGGCGGGTGTCCATAGCCTGTTTTTCAAGGTAGCGGTGCGCTTCGGCCTCGGTCATGTGGGCGTGCTCTACCAGACAGCACTTTGCCCGGCTGACCAGCCGCAGCTGCCCGATCTTGTCCTGCAGGCGGGCGTTCTCCTGCCGCAGACGCTGCAAGCGGTGGTTGCCGGCAGCCGCCATGTGCATGGCCTGCAAAAACAACGGGGTGGTGAAGGGCTTGCTCAGCAGCAGCACCCCCTGCTCGTTCAGGGGGGCAAGCAGCTGCTCAGCCTGTGCGGCCTTTACCAGAAAGACCACACCGGCATCAGTCTGCTCCACAGCGGTGATGCACAATTCGTGCCCGAACTCATCGGGCAGGGGAGCGTTGACCACGATCAACTCAAAATCAGATTCCGACATTCTGCGCCGTGCCTCGGCTCCGCTGGGAATGATCACCGGGCGGCTGTAACCCATCTCGGACAGCCGCGCGGCAATATATTCGTTGGAGTTGGCACCGGCGCTTACGATCAGTGCGCGTCCCATTTTCCGCACTCCTTTCTCCTGCGCTGGCAGGGATCAGATGGCGTTAAAATAGTAGACGCGCTCGTGCTCGGCCCGGTCAGGCGCACTCCGCAGTGCGGCGCAGCGCTTGAGCTCCTCCGAGAAATAGCGTTTAGAAAGCCCCTCTGGCAGCACCCGGCGCAGGAACTCACTCTCCTCGGCCACCTGCACCGCCTCCTCAAGGGTGGCGGGCAGGGTCTCAAGCCCCAGTCCCTTGGCCTCGGCGGCATCGAACAGGTTGCGGTTCACCGGCGGCTGCAAGACCATGCGCTGCTCAATGCCGTCCAATCCGGCGGCAAGGATCAGGCCAATGGCCAGATACGGATTGCAGGCGGGGTCCGGGCTGCGCAGCTCCATGCGGCAGTTGTCGCCCTTGACCATGGGGATGCGCACCAGCTGGCTGCGGTTCTGGCGGCTCCAGCTCACATAGCGGGGCGCTTCGTCACAGCCAAAGCGCTGGTAGCTGTTGGGCAGGGGATTGGTGAACGCGGTCAGTTCCCGGCTGTGTGCCAGCACACCGGCCATAAAGCTGCCGGCAATGCTGTCCGGGGCAATATCGCCCTCAAACAGGTTTTTGCCGTCCATGTAAAGCGAGAGGTTGATGTGCAGCCCGCTGCCGGCCTGCTGGGGCAGGGGTTTGGGCAGAAAGCTGGCGTGCAGGCCGTTGCGCATGGCAATGGCACGGACGATCTGCTTAAAGGTCATCACGTTGTCGGCGGTTTTCAGCGGCCCGGCGTAGCGGCAGTCGATCTCGTTCTGGCCGTTGCCGCTCTCGTGGTGGCTGTGCTGGGGTGCCATACCCATCTGCTCCATGGTCAGGCAGATATCCCGGCGTAGGTTTTCACCCGCATCCAGCGGCGCAACGTCAAAATATCCGCCGAAGTCAATGGGAATGCAGGTAGGGTGGCCACGGTCGTCCTTTTCAAACAGATAAAACTCGCACTCGGTACCCACGTTGCAGGTAAGCCCCAGCTTTTTGAATTTGCGGTTCACATCCCGCAAAAAGCCCCGGCAGTTGCCGCTAAAGGCTGCGCCGTCCGGCTTTTCCACATCGCAGAAGAACTGCATCACTCGGCCTTCGGTGGGACGCCACGGCAGGATGGTCACAGTGGAAAGATCCGGCCGCAGTACAAGGTCGCTTTCCTCAACGTGCATAAAGCCCGCAATGGAACTGCCGTCAAAGCACACGCCCTCTTCCAGCGCCTTGGACAGATTGCTGGCCAGCACGGCAATGTTCTTCTGGGTGCCAAAAATATCACAGAAGGCAAAGCGCACAAATTTGACGTTGTTGTCCTCCACGAAATCCAGAATATCCTGTTGGGTGGAATAGCTCATAAATAACCCCCTTACAAAAACTGCATTTCAAATAAAACGCCCAAAGGCCTGCTCTCAAAAAGGGAGCAGGTCTTTGGGCTGGTGTAAGAAATAGGAAAAGGAGAATGGCTAATTGATCCGGCAGCCGGCGGATGCTTATTTTTTTACGCTGTCAGGGGATTATCAGACGTAGTAAAGCATTTTGCTGTAGCTGGGCAGAGGCCAGTAATCCTCGCCGCAGACAGTCTCGGCATCGTCGGCAGCGGCGCGCAGGGCGTCCATCACCGGGAGAACGTTATCGTGGAAGGCAACAGCCTTCTCGCTCTCGGTGGGCAGTGCCTTTGCGGCATTCACGGCATCCTGCAGGGTGTCGATGGCATCGCTCATGGCATCGGCGTCAGAAGAAAGCTTTTCCAAAGTCTTGGTCTCGCTGCGCACGCTGATGTGCTCGCTGACAGCCAGCTTGGAGGCGGCGGTATTGGCAACCTCGCTCATGTAGGCGTTGATGGCGGGCAGCAGCTGCTTGCGAGCCATCTCCAGCATGGTCAGAGCCTCGATGTTGATGATCTTGGAGTAATGCTCCATCTCAACCTCGTAGCGGCTTTCCATCTCCACCTTGGTCAGCACGCCGAACTCCTCCATCAGCTGGATGTTCTTGGGCTCGACCAGTGCGGGCAGAGCAGCGGGGGTATTCTTCTTGTTGGGCAGGCCGCGCTTGGCTGCCTCGGCCTCCCACTCGGCGGTATAGCCGTTGCCGTTGAAAATAACGCGGCGATGGTCGCGGATGGTGCGCTTGATCAGAGCGATGGCTGCACTGGTAAAGTCCTCAGCGCCCTCCAGTTCGTCGGCGTAGCCCTTCAGTTCCTTGGCGACAGCGGTGTTCAGGATGGTGTTGCAGTCGCTCAGGTTCTCGGCAGAGCCGGGCATACGGAACTCGAACTTGTTGCCGGTGAAAGCGAAGGGAGAGGTACGGTTGCGGTCGGTGGTGTCCTTGCTGAACTTGGGCAGAACGTCCACGCCCAGATCCATCTTCATCTTGACGGGGCCGGCATAGGGAGAATCGGATGCGATCGCATCGATGACAGCTTCCAGCTCCTCGCCCACGAAGATGGAGATGATGGCCGGAGGTGCTTCGTTAGCGCCCAGACGGTGATCGTTGCCCGGGGTGGCCACAGAGGTGCGCAGCAGGTCAGCGTACTCATCCACAGCCTTGATAACAGCGGCCAGGAAGATCAGGAACTGCAGGTTCTCCATGGGGGTGTCGCCGGGATCCAGCAGGTTCTCGTGGGTGGTGCTCATGGACCAGTTGTTGTGCTTGCCGCTGCCGTTCACGCCTTCAAAGGGCTTCTCATGCTGCAGGCAGACCAGACCGTACTTGGGTGCGATCTTGCGCATCATTTCCATGGTCAGCAGGTTGTGGTCGATGGCTACGTTGGTGGTATCGAAGATGGGAGCAAGCTCGTGCTGGCAGGGAGCAACCTCGTTGTGCTTGGTCTTGGCAGGCACGCCCAGCTTCCACAGCTCCTCGTCCAGCTCCTTCATGAACGCAGAAACCTCGGGACGGATGACACCGAAGTAGTGCTCCTCCAGCTCCTGACCCTTGGCAGAGGGAGCACCGAACAGGGTGCGGCCGGTGAGGATCAGATCCTGACGTGCCTCGTAGTCCTCCTTTTTGACCAGGAAGTACTCCTGCTCGGGGCCGACGGTGGTGGAAACGTAGTCCACATCCTTGCCGAACAGCTTCAGGATGCGGACGGCCTGACCGGACAGTGCGTTCATGGAACGCAGCAGGGGAGTCTTTTTATCCAGAGCCTCGCCGGTGTAGCTGACGAATGCAGTAGGAATGCACAGCACATCATCCTTCACAAAGGCATAGCTGGTGGGGTCCCATGCGGTGTAGCCGCGTGCCTCACAGGTAGCGCGCAGACCGCCGGAGGGGAAGGAGGAAGCATCGGGCTCGCCGCGTACCAGCTCCTTGCCGGAGAACTCCATGATGGCGGTGCCGTCGCCCACGGGGCTGACGAAGCCATCGTGCTTCTCGCTGGTGATGCCGGTCAGGGGCTGGAACCAGTGGGTGTAATGGGTGGCACCCAGCTCCATAGCCCAGCGCTTCATCACGCTGGCAACGACGTTTGCCACCTCAATGTCCAGCGGAGCACCCTTGTGCAGGGTGTTCTTCAGGCTCTTGTAGGTAGCGCTGGGCAGGCGCTCCTTCATAACGTGCTCATTAAAGACCTTGCTGCCGTAGATCTCCATAACATTTGCTGCCATAAATCCTACTCCTTACTTGATCTTACTTTTTTCTTTCGCTTTGGGTCTGCCGCAATGCAGAAACCCAAAGCGTGCTTACATCTTAACAAAAACGGCGCTGCGAGTCAGGAGGTGACCCACAGCGCCGTTGCTGTCTATGGCTAAGATTATAGTCCTTGCGGGCAAAAAAGGCAATTGACAAAACTGACGATTCTGCACAAACACGATCTCGGATTTTTGGAATAACCGCGATTGGTATGACTTTTACGCCGGAAAAACCCCTTTCAGGACAGCTTTCTCTGGCTAAAAGGTGTGCAGCGCGCGGCAGTTGTTCTTATTGTAAAAGCATCAGATGACCTGAAACAGGAAAAACTTGAGGTAGTTCGTCTCTGGCACGCCCCACAGAATGGGGTGATCCGGTGCCTGCTGCTTTACCTCGATCTGCCGCAGCTGCCGGTGAGCGTCCTTGGCGGCGGCGCGCAGCATCTTGATGAACAACTCCTCGGTGGCAAAGTGGGAGCAGCTGGCAGTAGCCAGATACCCGCCCCGGGGCAGCAGCTTCATGGCGCGGTAATTGATCTCCTTGTAGCCGCGCATGGCATTCTCCACCGTGCGGCGCGCCTTGGTAAAGGCAGGGGGATCCAGAATGATGAAGTCGTAGGGGCTGCCCTCCTTTTCCAGCCGGGGCAGCAGGGCAAAGGTATCCTCGCAGAGGAAATCCATGTTGTCGAGACCGTTGCGCTCGGCGTTGCGCTTTGCCATGGCAATGGCTTCGGCGCTGATGTCGGCAGCAGTCACCCGGGCTGCCCCGCCCTTGGCCGCGTTCAAGGCAAAGCTGCCGGTGTGGGTAAAGCAGTCCAGCACGGTATGCCCGGCGGCAAGGCGTGCCACAGCCCGGCGGTTATACTTCTGGTCAAGGAAAAAGCCGGTCTTTTGCCCGTTTTCAAAGTCTACATGGTAGTACACGCCGTTTTCACAGATCTCGGTCTGGGTGCTTTCCGGGTGGCTCTCGCCGGGCAGGGCAAACCAGCCCTTGTTCTGTTCCAAACCTTCCTTGGCGCGCAGGGCTTCATCATTGCGCTCGTAGATGCCGTCAATGGTCTGACCGTCCGCCCGCAGCACCTCAGCCAGCAGGGGGAAGAGCACCGGCTTCAGCCTTTCCATGCCTACGCTCAGGGTCTGGGTGACCAGAACATTATTGAAACGGTCCACCGTCAGGCCGGGGAACTGGTCTGCCTCGCCAAAAATGAAGCGGCAGGCAGAGAGGTCGGCAGGCTCCAGCACAGTCTTGCGGTACGCCCATGCGTACTCCACCCGGCGGCGCCAGAAGGCAGTATCAAAGGTATCGTTGGCATTGCGGGAAATGAGCCGCACCCGGATCTTGCTTTGCAGCGAGAGAAAACCGGTGCCGAGATAGGCGCCCTTGGGGCTGACCACATCCACCAGCGTGCCGTTTTCCGGCTCGGTGCCGGGGGCTTCCAGAATGTCGTTCTCGTACACCCAGGGGTGCCCGCCCACCAAAAGACCCTCGGCGTGCTTGTTGACTTTATATACAGGATAAGTGCGTTCGCTTTTCATAAAATGCTCCTTCAACAAAGAATGCGCAAAATGATGCTTGTTCTGCTCTTTATCATAACATAAAAATATGGTAGAATAAATACAAAATTTTGCGGAAGGAAGAAAACGCTATGGAGATCGAACGCAAATGGATGGTGACCGGCTGGCCGGAGGGGCTGCCCCTTGAGGAAGAATTTACCATGCGGCAGGGCTATATCAGCGTGCAGCCCACGGTGCGCATCCGGGAGGAAGCACTGACCGGCGGCAGCACCGACTATATCCTCTGCTTCAAGTCCGCAGGGGGCTTGGCACGGGAGGAGATCGAGCGCAGCATCGACAAAGACCTGTTTGTGCAGCTGGAGGAAAAGATCATTGGCAAGCCCCTGATCAAAAAGGTGCGCCGGAGCTATCGCCTGCCGGACGGCGCGGTGCTGGAGGTGAACCATGTGGATGAGGGTTTGCCCACGGCGTTCTGGTACGCCGAGGTGGAGTACCCCACGGTGGAAGCCGCGCTCCGCTGGCAGCCGGAAGCCTGCGGCCTTGCGGCGTACCTCAACGATGAAGTAACGAACCAGCCCGGCCAGAGCATGGGCGCATACTGGGCACAAACCAGAGGATAACGCCGACAATACTGTGAAGGGAATGAATGTTTACGAAAAAGATCAAGCTGAAGCTGGAGCTCCAGTATAACTCGCCGGTGATTCTTACCTTTTTTCTGTTGTCCATGCTGGTACTGCTGGCAGACGGCTGGACGAACGGCTGGAGCACCATGAACCTGTTCTGCGTGTACCGCTCTTCGTGGCGGGACCCACTGGGCTACATCCGGCTGTTCGGCCATGTGCTGGGCCATGCAAACTGGGAGCATTTTCTCAACAATATGCTGCTGCTGTTGGTGGTGGGCCCGCCCATGGAGGAAAAATACGGCAGCATCCCGCTGCTCAAGGGCATTTTGTTTACCGCGCTGGTCACCGGCGTGCTGCAATGCATCCTGTTTCCCCACACGGGGCTGCTGGGTGCGTCCGGCATCGTGTTCATGCTCATCATGCTGTCCTCGCTGGCGGGCTTTTCCGGCGGCATCCCGGTCACCATGCTGCTGGTGGCGGCGCTGTACTTCGGCCAGCAGGTGTACGACATCCTCCTCGTGCACGACAACGTGGCCAACTTCATGCACATCGTGGGCGGTGTGTGCGGCACAGCCTTTGGGTATGTGTATGCCATGCTGCCCCGGAAACGCAGGAGACCGGCTGCCAGAAAAAAACGATGATCAACAAACGACCCCGGAAAGCTTGACTGCAGCCTTCCGGGGTCGTTTTATGGATTATAATTCGTTCAGGACCCGCCGCGCGGCACGGATGGTCTCCTCGCTGGTCTGCCAGACCTCAAACTCGGAGAAGCCGGGCAGGCCCATGGGAACACCTTCCCGCCGGAAGGTCATCCGGCTGTCCAGCACCTGCTTGCCGGACATATGGAAGGCGTGTGCGCCCGTCTCAGCCGCCAGAGCCGAAAGATTGGCCGGGGTCACACCCGCACCCACCAGGATCTCTAGGTCAGGTCCGGCGGCCTCCACCAGCCGACGGAGCAGGGAAGCGCCCGCCGGGGCGCTGGCGGCCTGCCCGCTGGTCAGGATGGTGCCAAGTTTTAGCGCTTTGGCCGCTTCCAGCGCCGCAAAGGGGTCTTTGCAGACATCAAAGGCACGGTGCAGGGTACAGACGACCGGACGGCCAGCGGCCTTTGCAGCGGCCCGGGCGGCCGCGTAGATGGGGCGCAGTGCGTCCACGTCCAGCTCCCCCTCCGGGGTCAGCACACCGGTCACAATGCCGTCCGCACCCGCCTGCACCAGCGCGGCGGCGGTCTCGGCCATCTGGGCAAGCTCATAGCGGTCGTAGCAGAAATCGCCGAACCGGGGCCGCAGCAGGGCACGCACCGGCAGGCCGGTCTCGGCCTTGACCTGCCGCACCAGCGCAAGGCTGGGTGTGGTGCCGCCAATGATCAGGTCGGCGCACAGCTCCAGCCGGTCGGCCCCGCCCCGCTTTGCCGCAAGGGCGCTTGCGACACTGTCTACACAGACTTCCAATGTGTAAGTCATAAATACCTCCAAGGCCCGTCAGCATCTCTACTGACGGGCCTTTCGTTGCTTTGATAAACTTAAACCATTCTGCCAAGGGCTCCCCTACTAGGGGAGCTGGCACGCGAAGCGTGACTGAGGGGTTTAATCCATTACTTTACACTTTCGAGGAACCGCACGAAACCGGCGCGGCCGGCTTCATCCAGCTTGTAGACACCGGCATCTGCCAGCACCTGCGCGAACACCTGGCCTACCTCATCCTGCAGGATCAGGTGGACGCTATCGCTGTTCAGCTCAGGATGGCGGGCCAGGATCTCCTGTGCCCATGCGGCGTGCTTCTGCAGGGCTTCGGGGTACTGCTCGGCAGGCACCCGGGCCACCAGCATATCTGCCAGATCGAACAACTCCTGCTTCAGGCGGCTGGGAAGGACTGCCAGACCCATGACCTCGATCAGGCCGATGTTCTCCTTTTTGATGTGGTGGAGCTTTGCGTGGGGATGGTAGACCCCCAGCGGGTGTTCCGGGGTGGTGATGT
>OIDB01000666.1_pt1 | contig 9330 bp, 6 predicted proteins | sample 1581471 | NCBI WGS metagenome assembly OIDB01 (sample SAMEA3882539, study PRJEB24775) | human gut metagenome | biome: human-associated habitat; feature: intestine environment; material: feces | place: Netherlands | collected 2009/2010 | reverse complement strand
CTCAGCCCCGCCGCATCGCGGCGAGCTCGATCGCCAAGCGCATCGCCGAGGAGCTGAAGGCCCTGGGCTATGACAAGGTGGAGTTCGACAAGCTGGGCAACGTCATCGGCTGGATGGGCGAGGGCGACAAGATCATCGCCATCGACTCTCACATCGACACCGTCGGCATCGGCAACATCGAGAACTGGGACGCCGATCCCTATGAGGGCTACGAGACCGACGAGATCATCTACGGCCGCGGCGGCTCCGACCAGGAGGGCGGCATGGCCGCCGCCGCCTACGGCGTGAAGATCATGAAGGATCTGGACCTGCTGCCCAAGGGCTACAAGATGATGGTCGTGGGCTCCGTGCAGGAGGAGGACTGCGACGGTATGTGCTGGCAGTCCATCGTCAATGAGTACTTCAACGGTCCTGAGGACGCCCGCAGCAAGATCGAATTCGTTATCTCCACCGAGCCCACCGACGGCGGTATCTACCGCGGCCACCGCGGCCGTATGGAGATCCGCGTGGATATGCACGGTGTGTCCTGCCACGGTTCCGCCCCCGAGCGCGGCGACAACGCCATCCACAAGATGGCCGAGGTCATCCTGAACGTCCGTGACCTGAACGAGAACCCCGCCGACGGCTCCACCGAGATCAACGGTCTGGTGAAGATGCTGGATCCCAAGTTCAACCCCGAGCACTACGAGGATGCCCGCTTCCTGGGCCGCGGCACCTGCACCACCAGCCAGATCTTCTACACCTCCCCCTCCCGCTGCGCTGTGGCCGACAGCTGCGCCATCTCCATCGACCGCCGCATGACCGCCGGCGAGACCTATCAGTCCTGCCTGAAGGAGATCGAGGACCTGCCCGCCTGCAAGAAGTATGCCAAGGACGTGAAGGTTTCCATGTATATGTATGACCGTCCCGCATGGACCGGCCATGTATATGAGACTGAGTGCTTCTTCCCCACCTGGATCAACAAGGAGACTGCTCCTCACGTCCAGGCCCTGGTGGACGCCCACCACAACCTGTGGGGCGACAAGCGCCTGATGCCCACCGAGCTGGCTGCCTCCAAGCGCGAGGGCCGTCCCCTGACCGACAAGTGGACGTTCTCCACCAACGGCGTGTCCATCCAGGGCCGCTACGGCATCCCCTGCGTGGGCTTCGGCCCCGGTGCCGAGTCTCAGGCACACGCTCCCAACGAGGTGACCTTCAAGCAGGATCTGGTGACCTGCGCTGCCCTGTATGCCGCCGTTCCCGGCCTGTACAAGCCCGAGAACAAGGACGGCTCCGCCACCAGCTTCCGGCAGGAGCTGACCGGCAACGACATCAAGTAATCATACGCCATATACGCCATATTAAAAATACAAGGAGAACGATCAAAATGAGCAAGACTGTTGAACTGGCACGCCATCTGTCTACCCTGAACATCAACAATATGTACAAGACCGATTTCTATTGGACTTGGGACAAGACCGACGATGAGATCGACGCCATCTTCACCGTGGCCGACGCCCTGCGCGACCTGCGCGAGCGCAACAAGAGCACCCGTGTGTTCGATTCCGGCCTGGGCATCTCCATCTTCCGCGACAACTCCACCCGTACCCGCTTCTCCTTCGCCTCCGCCTGCAACCTGCTGGGTCTGGAGGTCCAGGACCTGGACGAGAAGAAGTCTCAGATCGCCCACGGCGAGACCGTCCGCGAGACCGCGAACATGGTGTCCTTCATGGCCGACGTCATCGGCATCCGCGATGATATGTTCATCGGCGAGGGCCACAAGTATCAGAAGACCTTTATGGACGCCGTGAAGGAAGGCTACCGCGACGGTATCCTGGAGCAGCAGCCCACCCTGGTGAACCTGCAGTGCGATGTGGACCATCCCACCCAGTGCATGGCCGATATGCTGCACGTCATCCACTACTTCGGCGGCGTGGAGAACCTGAAGGGCAAGAAGGTCGCTATGACCTGGGCCTATTCTCCCTCCTACGGCAAGCCCCTGTCCGTTCCCCAGGGCGTGATCGGCCTGTTCACCCGCTTCGGCATGGACGTGACGCTGGCCCATCCCGAGGGCTATGACGTGATGCCCGAGGTGGAAGAGGTCGCCCGCAAGAACTGCGAGAAGTACGGCTCCAAGTTCCACAAGACCAACAGCATGGCCGAGGCATTCAAGGATGCCGATATCGTGTATCCCAAGAGCTGGGCTTCCTACGCCGCCATGGAAGAGCGCACCAAGCTGTACGCCGCCGGCGACAAGGAGGGCATTGACGCACTGGAGAAGCGCCTGCTGGCCCAGAACGCCCAGCACAAGGATTGGGCCTGCACCGAAGAGATGATGAAGCTCACCAAGGACGGCAAGGCCCTGTACCTGCATTGCCTGCCCGCCGACATCACCGGTCTGAGCTGCGCCGAGGGCGAGGTGGACAACTCCGTGTTCGACCGCTACATCGTGCCTCTGTACAAGCAGGCCTCCTACAAGCCCTATATCATCGCCGCCATGATCTTCATGGCCCAGGTGAAGGATCCCGTCAAGGCCCTGATGGAGCTGGACGAGACCAAGGACACCCGCAAGAAGTTCTAAATAATCGACCCGATAGCGGGAGGGGCTCCCCCTCCCGCTATTTTCTGTCCCCTGCCGCATTTTTGTGTAAATGTTGTGGGTGATAGATATTGTGTACTGTATACAATCTGTGTTATACTATCTAAGCACCGTCTCCTCCTCGCCCCGAAAACGCCCTTTCCCCCTGCGCTTCAGAGCGGGCGCACGGAGACGAAAAAACGAAAACAGTGAGGTAGAGCATTATGTCTAAGAGAATCGTTATCGCGCTGGGCGGCAACGCACTGGGCAATACCGCCGCTGAGCAGCTCCAACTGGTCACCGAGACCGCCAAGTCCATCGTGGACCTGATCGCTGCAGGCAATGAAGTCGTGGTCGCCCACGGCAACGGCCCCCAGGTGGGTATGATCAATCTGGGCCTGTCCACCGCTGCCGAGGCCAAGGCCATCAAGGCCGATATGCCCTTCCCTGAGTGCGGCGCCATGTCCGAGGGCTACATCGGCTATCACCTGCAGCAGGCCATCGGCAATGAGCTGGCCAGCCGCGGCATGGACAAGCCTGTGGCCACCATCGTGACCCAGACCGTGGTGTCCAAGGACGACCCCGCCTTCCAGAACCCCACCAAGCCCGTGGGCGCTTTTTATGACAAGGAGACGGCGGACCGCATCGCCGCCGAGAAGGGTTACACCATGGTAGAGGACGCCGGCCGCGGCTATCGCCAGGTCGTTCCCTCCCCCAAGCCCTTTGACATCGTGGAAAAGGCCAGCATCAAGGCGCTGGTAGACGCCGGTCACGTGGTCATCGCCGTGGGCGGCGGCGGCATCCCCGTCATCCGCGAGGGCAGCAAGCTCTCCGGCACCCCTGCCGTCATCGACAAGGACTTCGGCAGCGAGCTGCTGGCCGAGCTGCTGGACGCCGATATGCTCATCATCCTGACTGCCGTGGAGAAGGTGGCCATCAACTACAACAAGCCCGATCAGAAGGGTCTGGACGATCTGACCCCCGCCGAAGCCTACAAGTACATGGAGGAGAACCAGTTTGCCAAGGGCTCCATGCTGCCCAAGGTCCAGGCCGCGGTGAAGTTCGCCGAGTCCAAGGCCGGCCGTACCGCCCTTATCACCCTGCTCGAAAAGGCCAAGGACGGTATCGAGGGCAAGACCGGCACCCGTATTCATCAGTAACGCGCTTATCCCTGCCATATGGAACGGGTATTTCGGAACGGGAAATTTCTATCAAATGCCGCATACTGCACAAGATTTACAAAGATTTTTTGTGCGTCAGAAATAAATTTTGCCGTAATTCACATTTTCTGTTGAAATCGGCGGTGAAATCCTGTATAATACTCACGTTCTTATAAGTCGCGTGAATACCGGGCCGGACGCCCGTTGTTCAAACGCACGTCAAAATTTGCCTTACTTTCAGGCGTGCGTCACATATTTTAAGGAGGAAAACAAGAATGAAAAAGTTCCTTGCAATGCTCCTCGCCCTGGTCATGGCTCTGAGCCTGGTGGCCTGCGGTGAGAAGAAGGACGACACTCAGGGCAACGGCGACGGTGATGCCACCGCTGCCAAGGTCAAGGTCGGCTTCATCACCCTGCATGATGAAAACTCCACCTATGACAAGAACTTCATCGATGCCGCCAAGGAAGCCTGCGCCAACCTGGGTCTGGTCGAGAATGAGGATTACTTCATCAAGACCAACGTGGGTGAGACCGAGCAGTGCGCCGAGGTCGCCGCTGATCTGGTGGATGCCGGCTGCAACATCATCTTTGCCGACAGCTTCGGTCATGAGCCTTACATGATCGAGGTCGCCAAGGCGAACCCCGAGGTGCAGTTCTGCCACAGCACCGGTACCCGCGCTCACACCGAGGGTCTGGCCAACTACCACAACGCCTTCGCCTCCATCTATGAGGGCCGCTATCTGGCCGGTATCGCTGCCGGTCTGAAGCTGAACGCGATGATCGATGCCGGCGATATCAAGGCTGACGAGGCCAAGATGGGCTATGTGGGTGCCTTCACCTACGCCGAAGTGGTTTCCGGTTACACCTCCTTCTATCTGGGTGCCAAGTCCGTCTGCCCCACCGTCACCATGGACGTGACCTTCACCGGCAGCTGGTACGATGAGACTCTGGAGAAGGAAGGCGCCGAGAAGCTGATCCAGGGCGGCTGCAAGCTGATCAGTCAGCACGCCGACTCTCTGGGTGCTCCTACCGCCTGCGAGAACGCCGGTGTTCCCAACGTTTCCTACAACGGCTCCACTCAGGCTGCCTGCCCCAACACCTACATCATCTCCTCCCGCATCAACTGGGCGCCCTACTATGAGTATGCCATCAAGGCTGTCATGGACGGCACCGCCATCGATGTTGACTGGACCGGCACTCTGGCCACCAACTCTGTGGTCCTGACTGACCTGAATACCACCGTGGCCGCCGAAGGCACTGCCGAGGCCATTGCCGCTGCTACCGAGAAGCTGGAGAAGGGCGAGATCCACGTGTTCGATTGCTCCACCTTCACTGTGAAGGGTGAGACTCTGACCTCCTACCAGGCTGACGTCAACGCCGACAGCGATAACACCCCCGACACCGAGGTCGTGCATGACGGTTACTTCGCTGAGTCCGAGAAGCGTTCCGCTCCTTACTTCGATCTGGAGATCGACGGCATCAACCGTCTGGATGTCAACTACGGCGGCTAATAGCCAGGTTTTCCAACAGCATATTGCACCACAACGAGGTGGGCTGCACAGGCAGCCCACCTCTTGCTTTTTCCCTCCTACACGCGGCTTTGACGATTTACACAAAGAGAATGACTCTTTCTTGTGTAACCTCACATTCTTTGTATATACCTGACAAATTTTTTGCTGATTTTGATTTACAACGCTCACCATGTATGGTAGAATAAGTCGTATGGAATTTATCCCCGGCGTATTCGAGGTGTTGCAGCCATCTGCGCCGAAAGAAAGGATGACAGCCTTGGAAAAGAAATGCGCGATCAGAATGGAGAACATCACCAAGCGGTTCGGCAGCAAGGTCATCGCAAACAAAGATGTAAACCTTGAACTGTACGAAGGCGAGATCCTGTCCCTGCTGGGCGAGAACGGCAGCGGCAAGACCACGCTGATGAATATGCTCTCCGGCATCTATTTCCCCGACGAGGGGCAGATCTACGTCCACGACAAGCCTGTGACCATCGCATCTCCCAAGGATGCCTTCGATCTGGGTATCGGCATGATCCACCAGCACTTCAAGCTGGTCGATCTGTTCACCGCCACCGAGAATATCATCCTCGGCCTGGAGGGCAAGCTTGACCTGAACAATGCACGTCAAAAGGTCAAGGACATCTGTGATAAGTACGGCTTCGATATCGACCCGGACATGAAGATCTATGATATGTCTGTTTCCCAAAAGCAGACCGTGGAGATCGTCAAGGTGCTGTACCGCGGTGCCGATATTCTGATCCTGGACGAGCCCACCGCCGTGCTGACCCCGCAGGAGACGGACAAGCTGTTCGCCGTCATGCGCAACATGAAGGCCGACGGCAAGTCCCTCATCATCATCACCCACAAGCTCCACGAGGTGCTGGACGTATCCGACCGGGTGGCCGTGCTCCGCAAGGGCGAATACATAGGCGACGTGCTGACCAAGGACGCCGACCAGCAGTCCCTGACCGACATGATGGTGGGTCACAGCGTGTCGTTGAATATCAACCGCCCCACCCCCGTGAATGTGGAGCCCCGGCTGAAGATCGAGGGGCTGACCGTGTTCGACGAGCTGGGCGTCAAGCGTTTGGACAACGTGAGCTTTACTGTTAACGCCGGCGAGGTGCTGGGCGTGGCCGGTGTGGCCGGCAGCGGCCAGCGGGAGCTGCTGGAATCCATTGCGGGCCTCTACCCCGTTGCCTCCGGCCATGTCACGTTCTATCCGCCCGACGGCGGCAAGGAAAAGGAACTCGTCGGTCTCGACCCGATGAAGATCCGCAAGAGCGGCATTTCGATGTCGTTCGTCCCCGAAGACCGACTCGGCATGGGCCTGGTCGGCTCGATGGGCATGACCGACAACATGATGCTGAAAAGCTACGGCAAGGGCCATTCGCCCATCGTGGACCGCAAGGCCCCGCTGGCGCTGGCCGAGACGATCAAGAAAGAGCTGGGCGTCGTCACGCCTGACCTGAACACCCCGGTCTCCCGCCTGTCGGGCGGCAACGTCCAGAAGGTGCTGGTGGGCCGTGAGCTGGCCGCCGACCCCATCGTCCTGATGACCGCCTACGCGGTGCGCGGTCTGGACATCAACACGTCCTACACGATCTATCACCTGCTCAACGAGCAGAAAAAGCGCGGTGTGGCGGTCATTTACGTCGGTGAGGACCTCGACGTGCTGCTGGAGCTGTGCGACCGCATCGTTGTGCTGTGCGGCGGCAAGGTCAACGGCATTCTCGATGGCCGCAAGACCACGAAGGAGGAGGTCGGTCTGCGAATGACCAACCTGGTAAAGGAGGAGCAGGCATGAGTCAGACTGCCACTGCGGCCCGCGAGCCGCTGCTGCGCATTGCCAAGCGCGAGGGCACGACGATGCCCCAGAAGATCGCCGTGCGTGCCATCGCCATTCTGCTGGCGCTGGTCGTCGATGCGCTGTTTATCTTTTTCGTCACCGGCCTGAACCCGCTGTCCGTCTATAGCGTCATGTGGAGCGGTACCTTCGCCAACATGACCCGCTTCAGCTGGATGCTGCGCGACCTATCCACGCTGCTCTGCGTCGGCATCGCGCTGGCCCCGGCCTTCAAGATGCACTTCTGGAACTGCGGCGGCGAGGGTCAGATCCTGATTGGCGGCCTGACTGCCGCCCTCATCATGGTGTATCAGGGCAACAATCTGCCGCTGCCGCTGCTGTTTGCCGCCATGGCGCTGGGCAGCATTGCCGCGGGCGCACTGTGGGGCTTCATCCCCGCGTGGTTCAAGTCCCGCTGGAACACGAACGAGACGCTGTTCACCCTGATGATGAACTACGTTGCTACGTCCATTGTTGCCTGCATGACCAACATCATGCGCGGCCAGGCGTCGAGCCTCGGCACGCTGAACAAGGCAACCAAGGCCGGCTGGTTCCCCGTCATTATGGGCCAGCGCTACACCATCAATATCATTGTGGTCATCGTGCTGACCTTCGTCATGTACGCCTATCTGCGCTTCTCCAAGCAGGGCTATGAGATCAGCGTTGTCGGCGAGAGCGAGAACACCGCGCGGTATGCGGGCATCAACGTCCGCCGCGTTACGGTGCGCACGATGCTGATCTCCGGCGCGATCTGCGGCCTGTGCGGCTTCCTGATCGTGGCCGGCAAGGATCAGACCATCTCCACGGCGTCCGCCAACGGGCGCGGCTTCACGGCCATTATTGTCGCATGGCTGGCCAAGTTCAACACCTTCTATATGGCGCTCATCTCGTTCCTGCTGGTTTTCCTCGAGCGCGGTGCGTCGGAGATCGCGTCTGCGTACTCGCTGAACGAGTACGCCGCCGACATCATCACCGGCATCATCCTGTTCTTCATTCTGGGCAGTGAGTTCTTCATCAACTACCGCGTCATCCCCCGCGGCGCACACAAGGAGGGCAAGTGATATGCACAGCAGTCTGATTGCGTGGATCATGCGCGCCATCCCGTTTGGCACAATTATCATGTACGGTGCGCTGGGCGAGACCATGACCGAGAAATCCGGCAACCTGAACCTCGGCGTGCCGGGCATCATGTACCTGGGCGGCTTCGCGGGCTTTGCCAGCGCTTGGGCCTATGAGAACAGCGCTGCCAACCCCAACGGCTTTGTCAGCATCCTGATCGCCCTGTCCTGCGCCATTCTGGCCTCGATGGCGGGCGGTCTGATCTATGCGTTCCTGACCATCTCCCTGCGCGCCAACCAGAACGTCACCGGTCTGGCGCTGACGACCTTCGGCATGGGTGTGGCAAACTTCTTCGGCGTGTTTATCCTGAACGGCGCCAGCTACTCCGCCGCTCCCATCGCCAACAAGGCGTTCAGCGCCAAAATTCCCGTGCTGTCGGGTCTGGGCGACATCGGGCAGGTCGTGTTCTCCTACGGTTTTCTCGTCTATGCGGCCATCCTGCTGGCTGTGGTGCTGCACTGGTTCCTGACCCGCACCCGTGCGGGCCTGAATCTGCGCGCCGTCGGTGAGAACCCCGCCACCGCGGACGCCGCGGGCATCAACGTTACGCTGTACAAGTACCTGTCCACCTGTATCGGCGCGGGCATCTGCGGCATCGGCGGCCTGTACTATGTACTGGACTACAACCAGGGCATCTGGGCGACCACCGGCCAGATCGAGGCGCTGGGCTGGCTGGCCGTGGCGCTGGTCATTTTCACGACCTGGAAGCCGCTGAACGCCATCTGGGGCGCGTACCTGTTCGGTATGCTCTATTGGCTGTACCAGTTCCTGCCGTCGCTGCTCGGCATCACGATGGCCAGCCACATCACCGACCTTGTGCAGATGCTGCCCTACGTCGTCACGATCATCGTCCTGATCGTCGTTTCGATGCGCAAGAAGAAGGAGAACCAGCCCCCGGCTCATCTGGGTCTGGCCTACTTCCGCGAGGAGCGGTAAGGTTGCCTTCCCCCGTGGGGGAAGGTGGCCGAGGCCCCGCCCGAGGCCGGATGAGGGGCGGCCTAGTGGCTGCTGCCCGTGAATGGGAAGTGGCCGTAAGCTTTGCCCTCATCAGTCGCCTGCGGGCGACAGCTTCCCCCGAGGGGGAAGCCTTATAGAAAAGTCCGTGCGGCACATCTTTCCCAAATGTGCCGCCTT
>OIDB01000655.1_pt1 | contig 9431 bp, 9 predicted proteins | sample 1581471 | NCBI WGS metagenome assembly OIDB01 (sample SAMEA3882539, study PRJEB24775) | human gut metagenome | biome: human-associated habitat; feature: intestine environment; material: feces | place: Netherlands | collected 2009/2010 | reverse complement strand
GTTATGCGCAGGTACACCGCTGTTTTGAACGGCAAAAAGGAGGCTGCCCATGCTTGAACTCAAAAACATCAATGTAAGCTTCCGCAGTGAGCGGCAGGATAAAATTTTTGGTCATACCCGGCAGCAGGTGTTGTTTGATGTGTCACTTACCGTAAAAGAGGGCACCTGTCTCGGTATTCTGGGGGAAAGCGGTTCCGGCAAATCCACGATGGGCCGTGTGCTCTGCGGACTGCTCAAACCAGACAGCGGTGAAGCCGTTCTGGATGGCGTTTCGGTCTACGCTTCCCGTGCCGGACGGCGAAATCTGCAAAACAAACTCAGCATCGTGTTTCAGGATTACACAACCTCCGCAAATCCCCGGTTCCGCATTCGGGATATTATTGGGGAAGGGCTGACCGTACAGGAACGCAGAGAGGGCAAAAAACTGGATCGAAAAGCAGAAACGAGCCGTTTGCTGGAGCTGGTCGGTCTGCCTGCCGATTTTGCAGACCGGTTTCCCCATGAGCTTTCCGGCGGACAGCTGCAGCGTGTCTGCATCGCCCGCGCAGTGGCCTGCAAGCCGGAGATCATTCTGTTTGATGAAGCGATCTCCTCGCTGGATGCGCATACGCAGGTACAGGTCATGGACTTGCTGCGGGAACTGAAAGATCGCCTTGGTTTGACGTACATCTTTATCACCCATGACCTGACCTCCATTACCTATCTTTGTGATGATGTGTTGTTCCTGTATCAGGGCCGGGTAACAGAGAATCTGCCGGTAGAGCGCATCAGTGAAACGAAGGACGAGTATGCCCGTAAGCTGCTGGAATCCATTGTCGTCTTTGATACGGAGGAATCTGCATGACGCTGTGCGGCTTTGAAATCGCCCCCGGCGAAAAACGGCAGGTGAAACTGCCTGTTCCCGGCGGTGCACCGCTGGAAGCATGGCTGCTGTGCGGGGCGCACCCCGGAAAGACGCTGGTGGTCACAGCTGGGGTGCATGGCTGTGAGTACGTCGGCATTCTGGCTCTGCAAAAATTAGTAGAAACGCTGGATTGTGCCACTCTTTATGGACAGGTCATTTTGCTGCCGCTGGTCAATTCCAAAGGATTTTTTGCAGGGGTAAAACAACTGAATCCGGCAGATGACAGGAACCTGAACCGGGAATTTCCCGGCAAGGAGGATGGAACGGAAACACAGCGGATGGCATGGACGATCGAAAAACTCCTTTACCCGGAAGCGGATTTTCTTCTGGATCTTCACGGCGGAGACTGGAATGAAGAACTGGCCCCGTTGGTATTCTTTCCCTGTGGAGCCGGGCAAAAAGTGGAGCAGGAGACCCGCAGGGCGGCACAAGCTCTTTCTGTTTCCATGCGGGTCTGTTCAACAGCCCGAAATGGATTGTACAGCTGGGCAGCACAAAAAGGAATCCCTGCTTTGCTGTTGGAGCGAGGCGGAAATGGCCGCTGGACTCCCGAAGAGGTGGAAGCAGATTGCGAGGATGTACTCCGTCTGATGAACCATCTTGGAATAAGAAAAGAAGAGTTCGATGCCGTTCCGCAAACAGAGATTGCAAAAGCTGTCTACGAAGAAGTTCCAGCGGATGGGTACTGGTTCCCGGAAGTCTGCGCCGGGCAGGAAGTATTAAAAGATGCACTGCTGGGCAGGTGGAAAAGCTCCGATGGGACGCAGAGTTGCGAAGTCCGTGCAAGATTTGCGGGGCGGGTTTTGTATGAGACCACTGCACTGGGCGTTCGCAGAAATGACCCGCTCGTTGCATATGGAACAGCATGAGTTTCCATAAAAACAAAAACAGGGTGCGCCCCGGAATAGGATGCACCCTGCCATCGCAATTCACAATTTGATTTGTTGGCAACAACCGTGAATTGCATATCGCAAACACGTTGTTGAGAATTGCACTGCTTGAAAAACTTGCGATTAAAGCCACAGACAATAGCGATATGTACAACAGGGCGTTCCCCGTCGGGAACGCTCTGTTTCTCTTTGTTGGTAGTGTGATGAGCCTGTTCCGCCTGCCAAGGCAAGCTCGCGTTTGCGGAGCAACAAAAGCCCCACTGGGGCTTTCATTGCTCCGCTGCGCTGCGCAAACGCGAACTTTTGAGAATACGTCACTTTCGGCAGTGTGCAAGAAAAAGGAAGGGAAACCTTGGCAAAAAGAGAGAGGGCTGGACGGTGCCGGCCCTCTTGACAAGGAAAAACACAAGGCTCTTTATTATAATAAAGTTATAAGAACATAATAAAGGCAATTATTTGAAATTTTTGAAAAAACAGAAATCATTTTGATGATATGGGACGTTTTAATAGACAGGAAGGGGGTGAACCGTATCCAGACAGAATTATTGCTGCGGAAAGTGCAGAGCGGAGATACGGGTGCGCTGGACACTCTGATTACAGCGTACTATCCACAAATTCTGAACTATTGCCGTTGGCATACAGCGGACGAGCAGCAGGCGCAGGATGCAGCACAGGAAACCTTTTTGAAAGCGGTGCGCTGGCTGGATTCCTGTGGTGGATTTCAGGGGGCATTCCGTCCCTTTCTGTACAAAATCGCAAAAAACATTTGCATCGATCTGAACCGTACGATGGAGCGGACGGAGGTATCGCTGGAGAGCTTGCCGGGCGAACCCGCCTATCAGGAAAGCGGCTTTGCTGCGGCAGAGGAGAAAGCAAACCTGCGAGCGCTGACGGCCCAGCTGGAGCCGGAACAGCGGGAACTGGTATTGCTGCGGTTCGCGCAACAGCTTAAATTGCGGGAGATCGCGCAGATTACAGGTCTGCCCCTGCGCACAGTGCAGTCCCGCCTGCGTGCCGCATTGAAAACCTTGAAAATGCAATTGGAAAAGGAGGACCGGAGATGAATCGAGCCTTTGAAAAAGAACTGTCCAGAGCACTGGCGACAGAGCTTGACACAGCCGCACCGAAAACGCTGCTGCGCCGCTGCCGGGCGGAACATATCGTAAAACAACGGAGTGATTGGCGTGATTTGCTGCACTGCCAGTTCAAATTGCTGGGCTGGAAGGTCTGGGCGCTGGAAGCAATGGCGGCACTGGCGTTGTACAGTGTGGGCCGGGAACTTGCCCTGTGGGAGAAGGCATGGACATTACGCAATGCACTGTTTGGTCTGAGCACACTTGCCATGCTGACAGCCCTGCTCGGTCTGCCGTTTTTATACCGGGCAAGTCAATATAAGATGCTTGAACTGGAACATGCCACATATGCAGGAATCGGTCGTCCGCTGGTGATGCGGTTTTTGCTGCTGCTGGCGGGGGAAACGATCCTGCTGGGAGTGCTGGTACTCAATGTGCGGGCAGCCGTGCCATGGAGCATCGGGCAACTGCTGGCGGTGTTGACCGTGCCATTCCTGACCGCAAACAATGAGCTACTTCTGCTGCTGCGCTGGGTGCGCCCGGAATGGATGATGACCGGGGCTGTACCACTGTTTGCAGGGCAGCTGTGTTTGCTGCGGTTCGTGCAATTATCGGAACTGCCGAAAGGTTTGCCGCTGGCGGCGGGTATACTGGTGCTCTGCATGGTGTTGCAGTGCATCCGGCTTGCCGCCCGGTCAGAATATATTGCAGAAGCATGAAAGGAACAAGTCATGGAACTGAAAATTCAGAATGTTACAAAGCGATACCGGGATAAAACGGCGGTGGATGATGTGTCCATCACTCTCACGCCGGGTGTGTGGGGACTGCTGGGGGCGAATGGTGCAGGCAAAACAACCTTAATGCGGATGCTGGCGGGCATTCTGCGGCCTAGCAGTGGCCGGATTTTGTGCGATGGGGTGGAGATTGGGACGCTTGGTGCGGCCTACCGGGAAAAGCTGGGGTATCTGCCGCAGGAATTCGGGTTTTACCCGGAATTCACGGTGCAGGACTATCTGGAATATATGGCGGCACTCAAGGGTCTGCCGCGCACAGAGGCTGCCCGGCAGATCGACGCACTGCTGGAGCGGGTAAGCCTCACTGAGGTGCGCCGCAAAAAGATCATAAAACTTTCCGGCGGTATGAAGCGCCGGGTAGGCATCGCACAGGCACTGCTCAACGACCCGGAAATTTTAATTCTAGATGAGCCCACGGCAGGGCTGGACCCCGGAGAACGGGTGCGCTTCCGCAATCTGCTGTCGGAGTTTGCGCAGGAACGGATCGTTCTCATTTCAACGCATATCGTTTCGGATGTGGAATACATTGCGGCCGAAAATGCCGTGATGAAGGCTGGCAAAATCATTGCACAGGACACCACCGAAGGGCTGGTAAAGCAGATCGAAGCCAAGGTCTGGCAGGGAAATATCCCGATGGAACAGCTTGCACGGTGGGAATACCGGCTGCGGGTAGTGAACCTGCGCAACGAGCCGGACGGAACGGTAACATTGCGGTATCTGGCGGATGCACCGCAGCTGCCGGACAGCGTCCCGGCACAGCCCCGGCTGGAAGATCTGTATCTGTGGCTGTTCCCGGAGGAAATGGAGGAAGCAAAATGAACCTGTATCGTTTGGAATTGAAACGTGTGTGCAAAACCCGTATGACAGCTATTCTGCTGGCCATTGCACTGGTGCTGGCCGTGGTTATGGCATATCTGCCGGTGACCTTTATCGGCTGGACGGAACTGGATGCCAGCGGAAACGAAGTGCGTTACACGGGTCTGAAAGCAATCCGGAAACGGCAGGAGCAGCAGGTATCCGGTACCATCACGCCGGATGTCATGCAGGAAGCACTGGAAGCCTATCAGCGGGTGTACCGGCAGTATGATGCAAGCTCCATCAACGATATACCGGTCGAGGTATTTTATAAAGAACTTGCCCGGTATCAGCCTCTTGTGAACAACGCAAAGGAAGCCTTTGCCGACCCGAAAACCGGCATGGCACCGGGCGTGATGGGGCTGACCGCAGAGGATATGCAGAACTTTTACAGCCAGCTCCCCAAACGGCTGGAATCGGTAATCTGGCTGGAACAAAGCGGAAAGCCCGGCTATGAGCAGGCGCAGGCCATTGCACAGAAAAAGTTCGATGCTGTACAAAAACCGTTCACCTATTCATTTGGGGTCAGTTCAGACGCAATGGATTACCAGACCCTGTTGAGCTTGCTGCTCACCCTGCTGTGCGCGGTGATTGCGGCCCCGGTATTTGCATCGGATGCACAGACCGGGGCACAGGACATCCAACTGTGCACAAAAAACGGCGGTCTGCGGCTAGCAGCGGCAAAGCTAGCGGCGGCGTTTAGTATCACAGGGGCGGCGTATCTGCTCTGCGGCGTGGTGTGGATCCTGGTCACGAATGCTCTATTTGGCTGGGAAAGTACCCAAACTTCCGTGCAATGGCTGTTTTCTGTGACCAGCCTGCTGCCGTATACCGTTGGCCAGATGGAGTGGGTCATGCTGGTGGCAAACTTCCCGATCTTCTTTGCGGAGGTGGCCTTTGTGCTGATGGCATCCGTATGGGCCAAGAACAACCTGACCGCTTTGTCTGCGGCGCTGATCAGTGTGGTGGCACCGCTGATTGTTTATATGGTCGTGCCGGGCTCCTTTGGAGAATGGCTGTCCACCCTGATTCCGGCAGGGGGCATTGGGCTTTCCAATGCATTGCTGTATAAAATGATCAGCTTTGATTTTCTCTATGCAGGCGGGCATGCCTTCTTTCAGGCAGATGTACTGCTGGCATCGGCACCGATCAAGATCGTTCTGCTCGTTGGATTGGCAGCATGGGGGTATCTGCGAAAGACCAAGGTGGCTTAAAAGGAAACGCTACCGAAAAAAGTTCATCGGATGCATAGAAAACTGCATCGGATGAACTTTTGTGTCCTAAGCTCCCTGCCATGAATCATGGTTGTTGATGTACATTTGATGATTGTTGCACATCGACTTTTCTTAATTAAAGCTTATCGCATTTGTAACATTCTTTCCACAACTTTCTCGTATTATCTTTCAATAACAAGCACGAAGGCAGGTACACCATGTTTCCACAGTGTACCTGCCTTTTTCGTCCTTACGGGTTCGGTGTACCTACTACACCAATCCGCCTATTCGATTCTTACACCACACCGCTTTGTAAGGCTCCTTTTCGGGAAAACGTCCCAAAATTGGTGTAGTTGTGGTGTAGTACCGCAGATATCTCCCGAATTTCATTTGAAAATTCATCATATCTACGCTTTAATTTTGCATTTTACTGTTCAATCGGCTTCATCGTGGGGATGTCATCGACGAACGGTTATAAGCCTTTATTTCTTGATACTACTCTACACCACAAGGGTTGAATTTTGCCATTCCATTTACATCTCTACACAAGCCTTTATCCGAACTGTATCGTTTGGCGTATGAATTGGCGTAAATGGCGTATGGCGTATTTGGCGTATGCTTTATTTTATTCTTCAGGGTCTTTCCACTGTGCGAACTGACGGTCAAGATTTTCAAATTCAGACTTACGCAATTCCTTGGTCACATCTGCATAGATGTTCAAGGTTGTGGAAATATCAGAATGTCCCAGCGCATCCTGAATCACCTTGATGTTCACGCCCGCTTCGCACATCCGGGTCGTGAAGGTATGCCGCAGGGTATGGCAGCTGAAACGCGGCAGGAGTACGGTGCTGTTCGGATTCTTCGCAAGCACTTCATCGTTGCAGTCCCGGATGATGCGCCGGATGGCCTTGTTCAGCGTTCCCTGATGCTGGCACTCACCAAAGCGGTTGACAAAGATAAAGTCCGTGTAACCGTCCACCGTTACCGTGCAATGGATCTCTGCTTCTTCCTGATAGGCACGTTCCTTTTCAAAGGCTTCTTTCACGAAGTCCATCATCGGAACAGTGCGGACACCAGCCTTCGTTTTGGGCGAGTGGCAGTTGAAGTAGCAGCCCTTCTTGCCGCCGTTGTTCTCACGGTGGTCGTAGTTGACCAGCGTGTGATTGACGGAGATCGTGCCTTCCTCAAAATCCACATCACACCAGCGCAGACCAGTGGCTTCTCCTACGCGCAAACCAGTTCCCAGCATGACCGCGAAAATTGGATACCAGTGCTGATACTTCGGCGTTTTGGAGAGGTAGGACAGCAGCAGATTCTGCTCTGCTACGGTCAATGCCTTACGGCGGTTGGTTTCAAACTGGTGTGCCTTTTTCAGCTCCCGCAGAACGTTGTCTGAGGGATTGCTCCGCAGATAGCAGTCATCCACCGCCATGTCCAGCACCTGATGCAGAACCGTGTGTACACTGTCAATCGTAGAGATCTGCAAGCCCCGCTCGTCTGCCAGCGTGTTGTAGAACTGCTTAACATCCGACTTCTTGAGCGCAGACACCTTCGATTTGCCGAAATCCGGCTCCACGAACTGCCGATAAAGGTACAGATAATTCTGAAAGGTGTTGTCCTTCAGACCACGCTTCACCTTTGCCCACAGGGTGAACACATCATTCAGGGTGACGTACCGTGCTTCTGCCTTGATGCCTTCCAGCGAATCTCGCTGAATGTCGTTTTCCTTTTCCCGAAGTTCCTCCAAGGTCGCGGCATAAATAGAATGTCGCTTGCCATCCGGGGAAGTCCAACGGAAATCGTACTTGCCATCTTTGCGCTGGGATTCGCCCTTGCGGAGAACCACACGCGCCTTGTCCTTGCGTTTCGTATTCCGATTTGTTGCCATGAGCGTTGCTCCTTTCTACATTGCGGTACAGAAAAGAGCGTTGTTCTGTGTTCATAGTACCACAGATACGCCATTCTCTGCAAGACGTTTTGAAAAATATCCGGGACATTTTCAAAGCGAGTACATTCGCTCCGTGTATTCATCCAGCTTGCGCCGCTTGATGAGCCGCTTGGAACCCACCCACAGCACGAACTGACAATGCTCCTTATCCGATAATGAACGCAGCTTGTTGATGCCAATGCCGGAATAAGCCGCAGCTTCCTCCAGCGTTAAATTGCTCTTTTCCCAAATCGGAACTTGTCGGGACTTGGTCCCTCCATCTTGCTGATGCAAGACCGTTCCGTCGCTTGAAGTCTCCACCGGGGACTTCATTGCTTCGCAAACGCGAACTTCCTTCATAGGCAGACCTCCAATTCCTTGTAACCGAACGCCTGTAACCGGGCAGGAAAACTCTCTTTTTCTGCACACAGGGCATCCGGTCGGCTTTATACTTTTTCTTATCTTTTTAAGGTTACATGGTTACAGAAAGCGGAAAACGCAGCAATCATGCGGTTTTTGCGATGTAACTGCAGCGTAACCAAACCTGTAACCGACCGTGTAACCGCTGTCCATCAGAAGGGAAAGCCCAGCTGCTTAGCTTCTGCATCCGTTATTTCGGAGAAATCTTCAGCCCCGATTTCGGGGCTGGTTACGCGCTCCCAGCCTTTCTGAACACCGTACTTCGGGTAACGCTTGGCGGTCTTGTGCGCCTGCCAGCCTTGGATATCGCCGCGCGAAATTCCCGTGTTCATGATCTCGCAGATAGTGCGGGTCTCCCACTCTGCCGGGATATTGGTGTTGCCCAGTGCTTCCGCATAGAGCTGCTTGGAACACACCCGGTCACCTGCGTAGTCCTCCAGAAAGGCATAGATCATGCCCGCCTGCGCATCCTCCTGCATGAAGTCCTGCTGATGGGCTTGCAGCGTTTCCTGCATGGCGGGGCTGAACGCCAGCTTGTAATTACCGCTGTTGTAAATCGTCATGGCTTCTGCCCAGAGCTGGTCGATATAGGTGTGAGATTCCTCCTCATTGTCCAGAATGTGCACTTCGGCCAGTTCCGCATCCACTGGGACAGGGATAAAGCGGCGGTTGCCCGTGCGGTCACGGGGCAAAAAATCCTGTCGATTGGTCGTGCCAGCAAAGACGCACTGGCGCAGACGGTCGGCAGGATGTGTCTCGTAGGGAACTTTATAGGTTTCCTTCTGCTTGCTGAGAAAACTCTTGATCTCCTCGATGCTCTTGGCATTGGCGGTGGCAATCATCTCCGACATTTCGATGATCCAGTGACCTTGCAGCTTGCGGTACACGTTGTCGTCGTCCAGCCGCCGCAGGTCGTCCGAGAACCACTCGTCCTTGACCGCCAATAGCCGAAAAAAGCTGGACTTTCCCGCACCTTGCCCGCCCACCAGACAGAGCATGGTTTCAAATTTACATCCCGGCTGGAACACGCGCTTAATGGCTCCCAGCAAGAAGATCTTCATGGCTTCGCAAGTGTACTCGTCCTCCACAGCACCGAGAAAATGGTGCAAGACGTGGGCTATCCGTTCTGTTCCATCCCATTTTAGGCTGTTCAGGTAATCCCGGATGGGATGGTAGCGGTTCTCGTTTGCAACAATACGGATAGCAGATTCGATTTTCTTTTCGCTGGAGATGCCATATTTTTCCATTCGGCGCAGAATATACTTCATGTCGGTGTCGTTCAGCGTCTTGCCGGAGCGGGGCCAGCCCACAGGCTTTACGATGTCGATGCGCTCGCTCAACAGGTTCAGCCGGA
>OIDB01000648.1_pt1 | contig 9480 bp, 10 predicted proteins | sample 1581471 | NCBI WGS metagenome assembly OIDB01 (sample SAMEA3882539, study PRJEB24775) | human gut metagenome | biome: human-associated habitat; feature: intestine environment; material: feces | place: Netherlands | collected 2009/2010 | reverse complement strand
GCCCACCATGCGGGCTTGACAAAACAACAAAAAATCACGATTCTACAAATAGAAAAGGCGCTGCCTGCAAACGACTAGCCCCTTACCAGATTAGTCAAGAAGAAATGACCGCTCAAGTTTGGTAGGCTGTGAGGCGGTCATTTTTGTATTTTCTACAAACAAGAATAGCATAAATGTCGATCAAACGCAACAGAACAGGCCCTCTGGAGAGGGCTTGTTCTGTTTTTGCACGGGCTTTACCCGTATGGGTCATACAAATCATATTCTTCCGCTTCAGCGTGCTTTTCGGCCAGGACGGCCATGGCCTGTTCCAGCTCGCTCTGGCCGCAGCCGCTCTCGCTGACCAGCGCGTGCACCGCCGCCGCAAGGTCGCCGCCAAAGAGGGTGTCCAGCCGCTGGCGCATGCTCCACACACCGTAGGCACGCTGGGTGACCGTGGCCGCATAAATGTTGTGGTTGCCCTGCTTGCCGCTCTTCACCCAGCCTTTTTCTTCCAGCCGGTACAGAAAATTGAGCACCGTGGCCGGGGCCCAGCCGGTGGCGGTCAGCTTTTCGCTGATATCCCGCCGGGTGGCCGGGGCGGGGCAGTCCCAGACCGCCAGCAGCACCTGCTCCTCGGCGGCAGAGAGTGGTTTCAGTCTGTCTGAAAGTCCGTACACCGGTTTCACCTCCGATTTTTTGCTTTTACACTTGTCTCATTTCAACATGATTATACCATACTCATCACAAACAGGCAAGCAGTAAAAGTGAGGAGCCATGCGGCAAAACCAGCATATTTTTACATTTGTCTTAAAAAGTGTTCTTTAGCCAAAGACAGTTGTGTGTTTTGTGCGTTCAAGGCAGGCAGAGCAGTCCCATCTTTGTGCAAAGATGCTCTTGTTTTTGCACCCCCGGAACCGGTATACTACGGACAAATCAAGCACACACCTGCCGCAGATGAGAGCGGCGGTACGGATAGGAAAGGGAGCGTTCCATATGGCACGAGTATACAACTTCAGCGCAGGCCCCAGCATGTTACCGGAAAAGGTGCTTCGTCAGGCACAGGCAGAGCTGCTGGAATACGGCGATTCCGGCCAGAGCGTGATGGAGATGAGCCACCGCAGCAAGTGGTTCGATGCCATCATCACTGAAACCGAAGCCACCCTGCGCCGGGTGATGAACATCCCTGACAACTACAAGGTCGGTTTCTTCCAGGGCGGTGCCACCCAGCAGTTTGCCATGGTGCCTCTGAACTTTATGACCACCGGCAAAGCCGATTATCTGGTCACCGGCAATTTCTCGAACCTGGCTGCCAAGGAGGCCGCCAAGTTCGGCGAGGTGAAGATCGTTGCTTCCAGCAAGGACAAGAACTTCACCTACATCCCCGATGTCAACGCCATCGACTACGACAAGGACGCAAGCTACATCCACATCTGCCAGAACAATACCATCTTCGGCACCCAGTACGTTGAGGTACCTCAGGTGGAGAGTGTGCCGCTGGTGGCGGACATGAGCTCGATGATCCTCTCCAAACCCGTGGACGTGAACAAGTACGGCTGCATCTACTTTGGCGTGCAGAAGAACGTAGCCCCCGCCGGCATGGCCATTGCCCGGGACGACCTGCTGGGCCACGCCGCCGACACCGTGCCCACCATGATGAACTACACCACCCTGCTGGCTAAAGACAGCATGTACAACACGCCCCCCTGCTGGTGCATCTACATGACCGGTCTGGTGCTCAAGTATCTGGAAAATGACATCGGCGGTCTGGAGAACATGCAGAAGATCAACGAAGCCAAGGCCAGGATCCTGTATGATTATCTGGACGGTCAGGAGTTCTTCCACAACCCTGTGGAGCACCGCTACCGCAGCACGATGAATGTCACCTTTACCAGCCCCGACCCTGACATGGACAAGAAGTTCTGCGCCGAAGCCGCCGAAGCCGGTTTTGTCAACCTGAAGGGCCACCGTCTGGTGGGCGGTATGCGCGCTTCCATTTATAATGCAATGCCCACCGAAGGCGTAGAGAAGCTGGTGGACTTCATGGAGAAATTCCGCAAGGCAAATGCCTGATTTGTGTATAGGAGATAGGAAAGTATGTTTACGATCAAGACCCTGAACGCCATCAGCCCGGTGGGCCTGGCAAAGCTGAACAAGAACCTGTTTGATGTTTCGGTGGACACCGATGTCCCCGATGGCATTCTGGTACGCAGCGCCGACCTGCTGAACACCACCTTCAACGACAACCTGCTGGCCATTGCCCGCGCCGGTGCCGGCGTGAACAACATCCCGCTGGACCGCTGCAGTGAGCAGGGCATCGTGGTGTTCAACACCCCCGGTGCCAACGCCAACGCCGTGGCCGAGCTGGTCATTGGGATGCTGATCGCAGGCAGCCGCAATGTGGCCGCCGCCGCCCAGTGGTGCCAGGGCCTAACCGGCGACCCCGCCATGGCCAAGACCGTGGAAAAGGGCAAGAAAAAGTTTGTGGGCAACGAGATCAAGGGCAAGACGCTGGGTGTCATCGGTCTGGGTGCCATCGGTTCCCGGGTGGCCAACTGCGCCATTGAGCTGGGCATGGAGGTCTACGGCTACGATCCCTACATCTCCATTGATGCCGCCTGGAACCTTTCCAGCCAGGTACACCACTGCGTGAACCTGAACGACATGCTCCCCCTGTGTGACTACATCACCATCCATGTTCCCTACCTGCCCACCACCAAGGATACCATCAACACCCAGACCCTGGCCCTGTGCAAGGACGGCGTGAAGATCCTGAACTATGCCCGCGGTGAGCTGGTGAACACCGCAGCCCTGCTGGAGGCCATGGAGACGGGCAAGGTCTCCGGCTACATGACCGACTTCCCCACTGAGGCCATTCTGGGCAAGCCCGGCATCGTCTGCACCCCGCATTTGGGTGCTTCCACGCCGGAGGCCGAGGACAACTGTGCCGCAATGGCCGCGCAGGAGATCAGCGATTACCTCAAGAACGGCAATATCACCCACTCGGTGAACATGCCCGAGGTGCATCAGCCCCGTGCAGGCGGCAAGCGCATCTGCATCATCCACAAGAACGAGCCCGGCATGATCAGCCAAATCACCGCCCTGACCACCGAAGCCGGTCTGAACATCGAGAACATGGTGAACAAGAGCAAAAAGAACATGGCCTACACCATGCTGGACGCCACCGGTGCCGTGGATGCCCGCCTGAGCGAGAAGCTGAGCAGCATCCCCGCCGTCATCCGGGTGCGCATCCTGTAACAGCAAAAATACACGAGACACAAAAAGGTGAAGTGGCCAGCGGTCACTTCACTTTTTTATAAAGGATCCACGCCCGGCAAAGCTGGCCGAGGCAGTCATCACATGAGCTACTTTCATTCATAATATGAACCAGATGAAAAAACAGACGGGTCATATCCCTTGACTTCAGTCCCCTGGGGGAGTATACTCCGTGGCAGTGAAATATTCGGCTATGACGAGAAAGAGTACCCGGAAAGAATGCTGCAGAGAGCTGCCGACTGGTGCAAGGCAGTGCAGGGCGTCCGTGGGAAGATCCTCTCCGAGCTTTCCGGCTGAATGGGCGGTGGATCCGCCCCAGTAAGCGGGAACGGCAGGCCCCCGTTATCACGGGCCGCGCATTGTTGGATGCGCACTGAGGGGCCGGGCTTTGCACCGGCAATAAGAGTGGTACCGCAGAGGAGTTTATACGCCTTTGTCTCTTACGAACCGTAAGGGGCAAAGGCGTTTTTGTTTGCGGGAAAGCCATTTTCCGGATGTTTCATTGCCTTTGCATCCGCAAAAATAAGTGTTCAGGAAAAAGGAGAGTTTATCATGAAAACATTGGAAAAAGTAAGCGACTTTGTGGGCAAGTACATGGCCGCCATCGTCATTGTGGTGGCGGCACTGTCTCTGCTGTTCCCCAGCACCTTCAGCGTGGTAAAGACCGCATGGGTCAACACCCTGCTGGGCATCGTCATGTTCGGCATGGGTCTTACCCTGAAGCCGGAGGACTTCAAGGTGGTGTTCAGCCGCCCGAAAGACGTGATCATTGGCTGCATTGCGCAGTTCACCCTGATGCCCTTCCTTGCATGGGCGCTGACGCAGCTGTTCCACCTGCCCACCGAGCTGGCTATCGGCGTCATCCTTGTGGGTACCTGCCCCGGCGGCACCTCCTCTAACGTGATGACCTATCTGTCCAAGGGCGACGTTGCACTGTCCGTCGGTATGACTGCCGTTTCCACCGTGCTGGCTCCCATCCTGACTCCCCTGCTCACCCTGCTGTATGCCGGTCAGCGCGTGGATGTGAACCCTGTAAATATGTTCCTGTCCATCGTCAAAGTAGTGCTGGTGCCCATCGCACTGGGCTTTGTGGTCAACCACTTCTTCCACGCCTTCACTCAGAACGCCGTCCGCGTGCTGCCGCTGGTCTCCACCACCGCCATCGTGCTCATCATCTGCGCTGTTGTTTCTGCAAACTCCGCCAAGATCATGACCAGCGGCCTGCTGATCCTTGCCGTGGTCATCCTGCACAACCTGCTGGGCTACCTCACCGGCTTCGGTGTGGGCAAGCTGCTGAAGCTGGATTCCACCAAGTGCCGCGCGATCTCCATCGAGGTCGGTATGCAGAACTCCGGTCTGGCCACCTCGCTGGCCGCTGCCCACTTTGCACAGTATCCGCTGGCAACCATCCCCGGCGCTGTGTTCTCGGTGTGGCATAACATTTCCGGCGCCGTCCTCGCCAACTTCTTTGCCCGCACCGCCGAGAAGAAGGACTGATCTTATACCATAATAAAAATGGCTGCTGCACAGGATTTCTTCCCGGTGCAGCAGCCATTTCTTTGTTTATTGAACGTGATCTGCGCGGTTTTCCCGTCTTTGCCTGTTTCCCGGGCTGTTGCGCAAGCGCAAGCATCCCGGGAGCAAAAAGGCACCCGAACCCCAGACCCCCTGCGTGTGATGCATGATGACTTTTCGGTTTTTAGGGCGTTGATTCGTTAAATGAAAGCAATTTGCTACAGATCTGCTACAAACGACTGAAAAGGGGGCCTCCTACACGTTTCATTATCAATGTGCAAAAGTGAATCTGCTTCACTTTCGCATATCAAAAATCACGTAGGAACAAGAAAAAGCCGCTTACCTTTTCAGGTAAACGGCCTTACGTTTGGTGGAGCATTGTCCACGGCACTCGAACCCAACACTTCCTCACGGGTGACCATTTTGGCATCGTCCGTGAAGTTGAAATTGAGTACGACCCGGTCACCAAAGACGTAGACCGAGTTGACAAAGGTATCAATGATCTGCCGCTGGTGTTCCGTGCTGCCCACGTCACCCTTGCGGAATTTTTCAAGCCAGAACCGAATCCACTCACGGGTCAGGACGGGCTTTTTCAGTTCTTCTTCCAGAATGCTGGTGTTCAGGGCTTCTTTCCGGGCTTCCAGCTCGTCCAACCGCTGCTTGGTGGTCGGGGTCAGGATGCCCTGTTCAATGGCTTCCAGAAGGTTTGCCAACCGCTTCTCCGTATCCCGGAGCTGCTCTTTCAGGACAGGCAGCCGGGTGTTCTCCTGCTGCTGGGCTTCCATAATCAAATCTATCAGCCGTTCGATGATTTCATCGCTGAAAATCACCTTGATGGCAGTCTCCACCACGAACCGTTCCAACGGCTCTTTGCGGATGGCTTTCAGATCGCAGTGCGCCTTGCCGTGGCGTTTGGCTTTGCCACACTTGTAGTAATAGTAGGTGTTTCCCATGTGGCTTGTGCCGCTTTCGCCGCCCATGAGCGTACCGCACTTGCCGCAGAACAGCTTGGTGGTCAGCAGATAGCTCACATCCTCTTTTGCGGGTCGACCATGGGCAATCCTATTTTGCTCGAAACGCTGCTGCACCCGGTCGAACAAGTCCTCGTCCACGATGGCCGGAATGCCGCCCGGTGTCACGATGTCCTTATATCGGTATTCACCTATGTAACGGCGGTTCCGGAAAATCTGGAAGAAGCTGTTCTTGACAAAAGGCTTGCCGGTACGGGTGCGCAGCCCTCGCTCGTTCAGGGATGCTGCGATTTTCTCGGCAGGCTCGCCGTTGGCGTACCGGGTAAAAATCTCCTGCACAATGGGAGCCGTCTCCGGGTCGATATGGTACAGTCTGTCCTCCTTGCCAATGGTGAAGCCCAGCGGAACGATACCGCCGTTGTACTTGCACTGGAGGGCATTTTCGCGCTCACCGCGCGCTACTTTCAGGGCAAGTTCGGCGGAATAGTATTCCGCCATGCCGATAAGCATACTCTCCACCATAATGCCTTCAGGCCCCTGCGAAATGGGTTCCATGGCAGACACCAGATGGACGCCGTTCTTTTCCAGCTGGTACTTGTAGTTCACGGCATCGAACCGATTCCGGGCAAAGCGGTCAAGTTTCCAGACCAGAACAATATCAAACAGCTTCTTGTCGCTGTCCTTTATCATCTGTTGGAATTGAGGGCGATTATCCGTCTTGGCAGAGATGGCGCGGTCAATGTAGTGCTTGACGATAGTGATGTCATTCTTTTCGGCATAGGCCGTGCATTCACGAATCTGGCCTTCGATGGATTCTTCGCGCTGGTTATCACTGGAATAGCGGGCGTAGATCACAGCGGTCATGGCAAGCACCTCTCTTTACACGTCATTGAACGGTGGAGCGTTCTTTCAAAGCACTGTTTCGTATAATGTATATACCATGTTTTGATGGAGAAATCAAGACTTTTTATTATCTTCAGTTTTTCTTTTTGAACAATTGACCCAACAGCCACCCCTCTCGTTGAAATGAGGTGACTGTTGGGCCGACTTGCTCGGATTCCTTTATTCTTCGTTTAGCTGGACGATGGTATTATAAAAGATTTTGTTTGGAATAACGACTTGAAGAACACCCTTTTTCAAAAGTGCTTCTATGCGTTTCATGACATACCAGTCACTTACCGGCGCAGAAATCGCTTTTAATGCGTCTGCGGTAAGTTCACCAACCGAAATAGGAATTCTCGATACTAAACTAATAATTCTCTGGTCGAAATAATCTATGTTAACGCTTTTAACATCGTTCGCATGCCAAATACGCATGGAGGTGTTTTCGTTTAATAGCTTTCCCCATCTTTTGGCATACTCAGTAATAGTTTCTTCCGTCAAATACTTTTGTGAGATCTTATCGGTTTTCCCTTCCATAAATTCTTTCAGACCTTCTCTGGATGCAAGCAAAATTCTATTTGTACCATACTTTGCTGCATAGTAACAAATATAATAAATGCCGCACCAACAATCGGCAGAACTCCTGACCCAAACACGCAGTGGCTTATGATTTATCATATCACATTGAACCGCATTCGCTGTACCATGATATTTCGACCACAGTTGTCTAGCTTCAATTTGGCTGTCAGGATAATATTCTGAAAGGCAATTCACGAATTGTTTGCAACGATATTCTGAATCGCAAGCATATTGAAGTTCTCCCATTGATAACATAAACGGAAACAACTTTACACTTTCGACGATGCCTAAAGCTGCTAACATATTGACATCACTGGGTTCAAAAACAATTTCATCCATAGCTGGTCAGAATCATAATTTCGGGATGGTAACTTGTGTAGTTGCACTCCAATAGATTGGTTTGCTTGAGCCAACCACTCCAAAATAACACCCAACGCTGCAATCAAGATAAGTTCCAACATCATAGAAGTCATATGTATAGGTTGTATTATATATACTTTGTTCTGGAACTAGTGCTGTCGTTGAAAATGGGCAGCTTCGTTCGATGTTATCGGAATAGCTCGTGTAGTAATCCGTTCCTGAAACATTTTTTATTAAATCCGGGCCAATACCGACGGTAGTTCCACTCATATAAAAGCCCAATCCATTGGCCTTTGTATAAAGAACTCTCCATGTTCCATCAATATACGATACAACTCTTGAGCCGTCTGTATTAGAAACAGGAATGCGCATTGGAACCTCGGCCAAAACATAAAATCCGAGATTCTCTTGTTCTTGCACAGAAAGATTGAGAAGTTCTTCTATCGAATAATCATCGATCTTTCTCTTATTTCCAGTTGCAAATGCTGGCTGAATGGTCAGGAGAAATAAAACCGTGACCAATAGAATGGAAATCAGCCGTTTGATTTTGTTAGTCATGGTATACTGCCTCCTAATTTATTTTTTTTCTTCACTCAATACACTAAAGCTCCATTGGAATCACCTTCATTAAATTTTCCCCTTCAGGTGTATACTCCTCGGCAAATAAATGTGAACCATACAAATGCTGAAACTACTAGAATACTGCTGGAATAGAAAATATTGTGACCTTACACTGCTTTGGGTGATTACTTTGCTTTCCTTCATTGAATAGCTAGAACAACAGCTACTATCAAGAACAAAGTTGAAAGCCCAAGCTGAACCCATGCAATTTTTTCGTTTTCGGCATTGTTACAGCCTTTGGAGGATACTGCCACTTGGATATAATGCACTGCTACGATTCCATATGAGAAAAACAAAGAAGCCCAAGCATAAGGTACTGCGCTTTTATCTGTCAATCGGACAAGATTACTAGTCCATACTGAAATGCAGCCCCAAAGGGCAAAAGGAGCAATAAGAAAAAAGTTGCTTTTGCCTTTTTTCATTCTTAGCCTCCCACAGCTTGATGGTACGATTTTGTAGTATCCATAAGGTGTCCACCGGAATCATACGAATCCTTATTTTGATTTGATTGCTTTTACGACTAAATAAATGACCAGTATGCCGATGCAGAGCGAAATAATTGTCAATGCCTCTGCCGTTGCATTAAGGCAAGCACCAATAAAATAAACCAATACCAAAAATGCAACAAAAGCGATAAGAAGCAGCACCCATTTGTTTTTTTTCATGTTATCACCTCCCTATCTACAAAAGTTGGCATTAAATTTTTGTTGAACCAAAGGAATTGTTGAGAATACAATCAATACCCATTTGGAGAGATAGTAGCAAACTACATGACGTGTATACGGAAGCACATTAAAAATGGCAAGCAGGAAATCTATTGACGAAAGAACAGATGCGACCATCTTGTAACTTGACCGCTTCTTTTCACTTAAAGGCTTATTCTTTGCTTCGATAGGTGAGAGAAAGATAGAGATGCCCAAAAGAGCTACTGTTGTCAGGATACGGAAAAGGTGATTTGCTGCGATTGCCTTACTTAGCAAAATGCAGATAAGTGCCAGTCCGGAGAATGCCAAATAGCATCTGGTGTGCGATGTTGCATGGTATCCGCCAATGTAGATTCGCTGTGGGATAAACCCAATCAAAAATGAAAGTGCGTACCGCACATCACCACACACAACAGCGATTAAAACAACAAGCAGAACGCTCACAACAGATGATATGAGCAACTCGTACCCATAGACATACGCATCCGCCTTTGCTTCATCTATCACTTTTTGCTCGCAGAAAAGACGGACTGATTTTTGAGACAGCGTGCGTTCCCACATTGCAGTTGCGCCACCTTATCTTCTGATTTTTG
>OIDB01000617.1_pt1 | contig 9988 bp, 10 predicted proteins | sample 1581471 | NCBI WGS metagenome assembly OIDB01 (sample SAMEA3882539, study PRJEB24775) | human gut metagenome | biome: human-associated habitat; feature: intestine environment; material: feces | place: Netherlands | collected 2009/2010 | reverse complement strand
TCCGTTGCCGTAAAATTTTCCGCTGAAAAAATGCGGAACGTTAGCGTCGTTGTCGGCGCATCCAATCGACGTCCATGTTTTACCGCTCAAATCTAAATCGGATTCCAGGCTTACTACAGCATCGGTCTTGCCGTCGTATGCACCCGCGTTTACGTCCGCCGCAAATTGCATCAGTTCATCAACCGTTCTAATGGCTGTCTTTCCCGCCGCAAAAGCAGAAATGGGCACCATCGCCAAACACAGCACCAACGCAAAAAATATACCTACTACGTGCTTCTTCATTGTACACTCCTCCTTTTATTCTCCCATAGCATACAGGCGGCATCATTCCGTGGGTACCCACGGAATGACGGGAGCTCCCGTCGCCGCACATATCAACGCTGTTGGTCATATTATACCTGCTTTTCTGCCAAATGTAAATTCAAAATTTGTGCGCCTTTGGCGGAAAATAAAATGGGAGAGACGGCTCACAGCAGCTTCTCCAATTCGCTCTCGCCGTACATCGGGATGCCGTGGGCTTTCAGCAGCGCCGCCGTGACGCCGTCGCCGTCCGTCAGCGTTCCGGTGAACGTTCCGTCATAGATGCGCCCGCAGCCGCAGGAGGGGCTTCGCTCCTTCAGCACGGCGGCGGTACAGCCGTACAGCCGCCCCAGACGCAGCGTCTCCTCCGCGCCCCGGCAGTACTCCGCCGTCACGTCTCGGCCATCGTTCATCACCACCCGGTCCCCCCGCCGCTCGGAGGGATTTCGGGGCGTGGGCAATCCTCCCAGCTGCTCCGGACACACCGGCACCGCCAGTCCACGCCGGGCCAGCTCCTGCGCCAGCGGGTTGGGCTTGCTCTGCCCGTCGTAGCGACAGGCACAGCCCAGCAGGCACGCGCTCACCAGGATCATACCGCCAGCTCCTTTCCGTTCAGAGCGGCATACACCAGCGTATCGCCCGCGTATTGCAGCTTCATGGAGAAAAACGGCGTGTCCGGCTCGTGGATCAGCGCCAGGAACAGCTTGTCCCCCTCCCATTGGGGCAACGCCGCCAGCGCATCCTTGTGCAGCCATTCCAGCACGCCCTCGCTGCACTCCCGCAGCGTTCCCGTCCAGCCGGTGGCGGTAAACAGGTGCATATATTCCCCCTCCCAGATATCCGACACAAAGGTGATGACCCCCCGATACCGATAGTCGGTCAGCATCAACCCCGTCTCCTCCAGCGTCTCGCGGCAAACGCACTCCTCCGGGCTCTCGCCCTCCTCGCACTTGCCGCCCACGCCGATCCACTTGTCGTGGTTCAGGTCGTTCTGCTTCTTCACCCGATGCAGCATCAGGTATTCGCCCCGTTCGTTTTCGATATAGCACAGCGTGGTGTTTTTCATCTTTGCACCTCCGATTTACAAATCACTGCCAATAGTATATACTATTCGTATCGTCAACACAACTGTTACCTGTCAGGAGAGTATATAGTATGCCAACGATAAAACCAGGCCGCTACCACCACTTTAAGGGTAATGAATATGAGGTCATCGGCACCGCCCGCCACTCTGAAACACTGGAGGAACTGGTGGTCTACCGTGCCCTGTATGATAATGGCGGTCTGTGGGTGCGCCCCGCCGCCATGTGGTCCGAGATCGTGGACCGCGACGGTTACCGCGGCCCGCGTTTCATCCCGGAGGACGGCCAATGATCGACTATACTGTGATACGCTCCCGCCGGCGCACCCTGGCGCTGGAGGTCACCCGGCAGGGCACCGCCCTGGTCCGCGCCCCCCTGCGGGCCTCCGATGCGGATATCACCCGCTTTGTAGACAACCACCGCAGCTGGCTGGAAAAGCACCTTGCCGCACGGCAGGCCTATCTATCCGCCCACCCGGAGCCGTCTGCGGCACAAGCGGACGCATGGCGGCAGCAGGCAAAAGAGACACTGCCGCCCCTGGTGGCCCACTGGGCCCAGCGCATGGGCGTGCAGCCCGCCGGCATCACTGTCACCGCCGCCCGCACCCGCTTCGGCAGCTGCTCCGGCAAAAACCGTCTCAGCTTCTCCCTCTACCTGATGGCCTATCCCGAGACCGCCATTGAATACGTGGTGGTCCATGAGCTGGCGCACATTCGCCACCACGACCACTCCCCCGCCTTCTACCGCGAGGTGGAAGCCTATCTGCCCGACTGGAGGGCGCGCCGCGCCCTCCTTCGCCGGTAATTCCGCCATTTTGTGCCGTACATTCGATACTTCGCCGCCGCCCGTTCAATCGGGCGGCGGCTTTCTTGTGATTTTCACAAGAAAACCACCGTCTTTTCTGTGCGTTTCGGCAAAAATGCAGCGAAGCAATTGACAATTGCGGCAAACACTGATAGGATAACTATGCTGAACGGAAACGTTACCGGTAATGTTTCCGCTTTCCTCTGACGATTTTCGTTCCTTTCGATCTGGTATAGTAGGAGGCACACCCAGGTATGACGATCAAGGATATAGCCAAACAGTGCAGCGTCAGCGTCAGTACCGTCTCCCGTGTGCTGAATGACCGACCGGATGTCAGTGAGGATGTCCGGCGTAAGGTGCTTTCCGCTATCAAGAATAGCAACTACATTCCCAACAACAGTGCCCGCGATCTGGTACGCACCAAGTCCGACGCTGTCGGTCTGGTAGTCCGCGGTGTGTCCAATCCGTTCTACACCGACATTATCCGCGCCATTGAACGCACCATCACCGATGCCGGTTTTACAATGGTCATGCAGCAGATCGGTACTTGCGACGACGAGGTCAAATGCGGTGCGGTCATGGAGCGCGAAAAGCGCCTGCAGGGAATCGTGTTCCTGGGCGGTCGGTTTGATTACACCCCCGCTGATCTGGCGATGCTGAACGTTCCCTTTGTGTGCTGTTCCTACTCCAACCGCTATGGCACGCTGATCGAGGGCGAGTATTCCTCTGTGTCCATCGCCGACGGTGACACCGCACAGCAGGCGGTGGAGGAGTTGTACCGCCACGGGCACCGGCGCATCGCGGCGCTGATCTCCCGGCCCGATGACCAGTCTATCAGCCAGCTGCGGTACGAGGGCTATGTGCAGGCGCTGGAGAGTCACGGCATCCCCGTGGATCCCGATCTGGTGATATGCACCGGCGGATTCGGCGCGAAGGACGCCTACAGAGCCGTGCAGGAAAAAATGGCCGAAAACGTTGATTTTACAGCACTTTTCGCCATCGCGGACTCTATGGCCATTGGTGCCATGCGGGCTTTTATGGACGCCGGCAGGCGTATCCCCGAGGACTGTTCCGTTATAGCGATAGATGGGTTAGAATTGTCTGCCTATATTGAGCCGCCGCTGACCACCCTGTGCCAGCCTATGGAAGAAATGGGTCGGCGCAGCGCCGAAATTTTGCTGGACATGGTGCGGCACAAGGGCTCCCACGCCTGTGAGCTGCTTCCCACCACCCTGCGCCAGGGCCGCAGCGTGGCCGCGCCCAGGTGATACTTTTGTATATCTTTGTGATCTATTTTGTGTATCCTAAGGATCCGTTTCCTGCATCCCAATAATTTGTTTTTTGTACCCTAATAATCTGTTTTTTACATCCTTGTGATGTGAAAATAAAAACAAAAAAGGAGTAATAATCATGAAGAAGTTTCTTGCACTGATCCTTGCTCTCGTCATGGCGCTGTCTCTGGTTGCCTGCGGTGAGAAGAAGGACGACACCAAGACCGAGGGCGGCGACACTGCCACCGGCAAGGTCTATTATCTGAACTTCAAGCCTGAGCAGGATCAGGACTGGCAGGATCTGGCCAAGGCCTACACCGAGGAGACCGGTGTGCCCGTCACTGTTCTGACCGCCGCCTCCGGCACCTACGAGGAAAAGCTGACCTCCGAGATCGCCAAGACCGACGCCCCCACCCTGTTCCAGGTGAACGGCCCCGTGGGTCTGGCCAACTGGAAGGATTACTGCTATGATCTGAAGGATTCTCAGATCTATGGCGAGCTGACCAGCGACAGCTTTGCCCTGAAGGATGGCGACGCCGTTGCCGGCATCGGCTACGTGATCGAGTCCTATGGTCTGATCGCCAACAAGACTCTGCTGGAGAAGGCCGGCTACACCGTTGAGGACATCCAGAGCTTTGATGATCTGAAGAAGGTCGCCGAGGACATCACCGCCCGCAAGGACGAGCTGGGCTTCGCCGCTTTCACCTCCGCCGGTATGGACGGCAGCTCCGACTGGCGCTTCAAGACCCATCTGGCCAACCTGCCCATCTACTTTGAGTATCAGGCTGACGGCATCAACAGCACCGATGCCATCAAGGGCACCTATCTGGACAACTACAAGGCCATCTTTGACCTGTACATCAACAACAGCACCTGCGCTCCCGCTGATCTGTCCGGCAAGACCGGCACCGACTCCGAGAACGAGTTCCTGAACGGCAAGGCCGTGTTCTTCCAGAACGGTTCCTGGGAGTATTCCGCTCTGTCCGCCAAGTACTCCGATGACGAGATGACCATGATCCCCATCTACATCGGCGTGGGCGATGAGGCCAATCAGGGTCTGTGCACCGGCACCGAGAACTACTGGTGCGTGAACAAGGACGCCGCTCCTGAGGACATCCAGGCCACGCTGGACTTCATGTACTGGTGCGTCACCTCCGACAAGGGCACTCAGGCCATGGCCAACGACATGGGCTTTGTGATCCCCTTCAAGAAGGCCGCCGAGTCCCCCAACCTGTTCGTCAAGGTGGACAAGGAGCTGACCGCTGCCGGCAAGACCCCCGTGTCCTGGAACTTCACCACCATGCCCTCTGAGCAGTGGAAGAACGACGTCGGCTCCGCTCTGACCGCCTATGCCGCCGGTACCGGCGACTGGGAGGCCGTCAAGACCGCCTTCGTGGACGGCTGGGCCAAGGAAGCCGCTCTGAACGGCTGATCCCTTTTTACACCGTGATTTTCCGGTCGGGTGGGCTGAAACAGGCTCACCCGACCGCCGCACAGCCCCTGCGCTCCTGCGCAGCGGCTGCCTGTGCGCCCCGGCTTACAGGACGCGCAGGCAGCCGGATAATTCAACAAAACCGATATGGAGGTACACGCTTATGCAAAAGAACATCCGCAGATACTGGCCCATTTTCCTGCTGCCTACGCTGGCTGCCTTTCTCATCGGCTTTGTGATCCCGTTTATTCAGGGTCTGTATCTGTCCCTGTGCAAGTTCACCACCATCAACAAAACCACGTTCGTGGGTCTGAGCAACTATGTCAAGGCGTTTCAGGACGAGCAATTCGCACACGCCTTCGGCTTTACCGCTTCCTTCACCGTGGTGTCCACCGTGCTCATCAACGTTATCGCGCTGGGCATTGCCCTTCTGCTGACACGCGGCATCAAGGGCACCACCCCATTCCGCACGGTGTTCTTCATGCCCAACCTCATCGGCGGCATCGTGCTGGGCTATATCTGGCAGATCCTTCTGAACTGCATACTGAGTCTGATGGGCAAGCCGCTGCTGACTCTGGACTCCACCTCCGGCTATTGGGGTCTGATCATCCTGATGTGCTGGCAGCAGATCGGCTACATGATGATCATATACATTGCCGGCCTGCAATCCATTCCCAATGACTATATCGAGGCGGCCTATATCGACGGTGCCACTCCGTGGCAGGCCTTCTGGCGGGTAAAGCTGCCCAATCTGATGCCCAGCATTACGATCTGCCTTTTCCTGACCCTGACCAACTCCTTTAAGCTGTTCGACCAGAACCTCTCGCTGACAGCCGGTGAGCCTGCAAAGCAGTCCATGATGCTGGCCTACAACATCTACGACACGTTCTACGCACGCTCCGGACCCCAGTGGAAGGGCATCGGTCAGGCCAAGGCCGTCGTTTTCTTCCTGTTTGTGGTCGTTATTTCGTTGCTCCAGCTGCATTTTACCCGCTCTAAGGAGGTGCAGGCATAATGGGTGCTACTAAAAAAGACCGCCGCATCAACGCGGTACTGTCCGTCCTGTTCACGATCCTGTGCATCGCCTGGCTGTACCCGGTGTTCATGATTTTGATGAACTCCCTCAAGACCGAGCGCGCCATCACGACGAGCCACGCCTTTGATCTGCCGAACGCCGAGACCTTCGTCGGCCTGAAAAACTACATTTATGGCATTCAGGAAATGGACTTTTTGTCCTCTTTCTGGTATAGTTTAGTGATCACGGTTTCGTCTGTGGCACTGATTTTGCTGTGCTGCTCCATGTGCGCATGGTATATCACCCGTGTGCAGAACACCTTGTCCAAAGGTATGTACTATCTGTGCGTATTCAGCATGATTGTCCCCTTCCAGATGGTCATGTTCACACTGGCAAAAACCGCTGATACCTTAAAGCTGAATAACCCCTACAACATCTGCATCATCTATCTGGGCTTCGGCGCGGGACTTGCGGTGTTCATGTTCACCGGCTTTGTAAAATCCATGCCGATTGCTATTGAAGAAGCCGCTATGATCGACGGCTGCAATCCCATCCAGATTTTCTTCAAGGTCGTTTGCCCGATTTTGAAGCCGACGATGATCTCTACCGCCATTTTGGAAACCATGTGGGTCTGGAACGACTATCTGCTGCCCACGCTGGTGCTGGACATCAAGACCTTCCGCACGATTCCTATGGCGATCCAGTATTTCCGCGGCAGCTATGGCAAGGTGGAGATGGCACCCATGATGGCCTGCATCATGATTACGGTGCTGCCTGTTATCGTGCTGTACCTGATCTGCCAGAAATATATTATCGATGGCGTGGTCGCCGGTGCTGTCAAGGGGTAAATTTGACACTTCTTCAAGAAAGAGGATTGGCAAATGACCATCAAAGACATCGCGCGGGAGTCCGGCTATGCGGTCGGGACCGTCTCACGAGCCTTAAATAACGCCCCCGGCGTCAGTGCAGAAACCCGTCAAAAAATATTGGAAATCGTAAACCGCCACAATTATGAACCGAACGCCAACGCCAAGCATCTGAAGCAGCAGACCAACGATGGGATCGCACTGATTGTGAAAGGCACCCAGAATATGCTGTTTGCCGGCATTTTGGAACCGCTGCAGCAGATCATTGAGGAAAGCGGCTACGTTGCGACGGTCTACTATATTGACGAGGAAGCCAACGAGGTTGCGCAGGCCCGACGCATCTGCACAGAGCGCAAACCCCATGGTATATTGTTTCTCGGCTCAAATCCGGAATACTTCACGCCGGAGTTGGAGGCACTGGGTATCCCATGCCTGCTGCTGACGAACAGCGCGGCATCCCTGCGCATCCGCAATTTGTCCAGTGTGTCCGTAGACGATATGGCTGCATCGGACACGATGATCGAATATCTGTACAAAAAGGGGCACCGCCGCATCGGAATCATCGGCGGCAAGCCCAATCTTTCCCGTCCAAGTCTCGCCCGTCTGGCCGGCTGTCAGGGTGCTATGCTGCGCCTTGGTCTGCCGTTTGACATGGAAAAGCAGTATGCGTATGCGCGGTTCTCGCTTTCCAGCGGGTATGAGGCAATGGAGTATCTCTTACAGCACAGCCCCGACATTACGGCAGTGTTTGCCATGTCCGACCTGATGGCGCTCGGCGCAATTCGTGCGCTGCGGGATCACGGGCTGTGTGTGCCGCAGGATATTTCCGTCACAGGTTTTGACGGCATCGCGCTGGGACAGTACAGTGTGCCCCGGCTGACGACCATCCGGCAGAATATGGAGCAATTGGCGCGGCGTTCGGCGCGGATCCTGCTCCACAACATCCAAAAACCCGGCAATGCCGTGCACGAGATCGTCTCCTTCGATCTGACCGAAGGAGAAAGCGTGCGCGAACTGTGAAGGAAAGACATCCCGGCTGCTTACTATCAAAAGAAAGAGGGGTTCTCTGATGAGAGCAAGTGGCATTCTGATGCCCATTTCAAGTCTGCCCTCGCCTTACGGCATTGGTACCATGGGTGCAGCCGCGCGCAGCTTTGTGGACTTTTTGGTCAAGGCCGGGCAGGCATACTGGCAGATTCTGCCCGTCTGCCCCACAAGCTACGGCGACAGTCCCTATCAGTCGTTCTCGACCTTTGCGGGCAACCCGTATTTTATCGATCTGGACGATCTGGCAAAGCAGGGACTGCTGCTGCCGGAGGAATATGCGTCCATCGACTGGGAATGCACCCCCGACTGCATCAACTATGGCGTCATGTACGAAAAGCGCTACGCAGTGCTGCGCTGTGCAGCCAAACGTCTGCTGGCAAAGCCCGGTGCCGACTACCGCCGCTTTGTGAAGGAAAACGACTTCTGGCTGCCCGACTACGCGCTGTTCATGGCGCTGAAGGACGCCCACAACGGAGCTTGCTGGCTGGAATGGGAAGAACCGCTGCGGCGCCGTGAGCCCGCTGCCCTGGCAGCAGCCCGGCAGCAGTACGCCGACGATGTGGCGTTCTGGCAGGCTGTACAGTTTATGTTCTACAGTCAGTGGCAGGCGTTGAAGCACTACGCCAACCGGCAGGAAATCCGCATCATCGGCGACCTTCCCATCTATGTGGCGCTGGACAGCGTCGATGTGTGGAGCTGCCCGCAGGAGTTCCAGCTCGACGAGAACCTGCTGCCCACCGAGGTGGCAGGCTGCCCGCCGGACGGCTTCTCCGCCACAGGCCAGCTGTGGGGCAACCCGCTGTTCGACTGGGACTCCATGGCCAAGACCGGCTACGCATGGTGGGTGCGGCGCATCAAACACATGTGCAGCACCTATGATGTGGTTCGCATTGACCACTTCCGCGGATTTGCGGGCTATTATGCTATCCCCTACGGGGAAGCAACCGCCCGGAACGGCCGCTGGCGCGAAGGCCCCGGCTATGCGCTGTTTGCGGCCATAAAGAAAAAGCTGGGCAGCCCGCGCATCATCGCCGAGGATTTGGGATTCCTGACGGAAGATGTCACTGCCCTGCTGAAGCAATGCGGCTATCCCGGCATGAAAGTGCTGGAGTTTGCCTTTGACAGCCGTGACGGCGGCGATTACCGCCCCCACAGCTACCCCAAGAACTGTATTGCCTATGTAGGCACTCACGACAACGAGCCTGTGAACGGCTGGATGGAAACCGCCGCCCCTGAGGACGTGGCGCGCGCCGTGCGCTACCTGAATCTGACGAAGAAAGAGGGCTATCACTGGGGCATGATGCGCGGCATCTGGTCCAGTGCTGCCGATCTGGCTGTCGTGCAGGCACAGGATCTGCTGGGCCTTGGGCATGAATCCCGCATGAACACGCCGTCCACTCTGGGCGGCAACTGGTGCTGGCGTGCCGAACCCGGTGTCTTTAACACAAGGCTGGCCAAAAAGCTGCACAGTGAAATGGAACTGTACGGACGTCTGCCGGAATGAAAACATCCGTTGTGCTATGGTGTCGGCTCGTCCTCCGTGCAGGATCCGCTGCCTAAACACATCAAGGCTGCATTCAAATTATTCCACCGTTGTATCACACGATACAACGGTATTTTTTATTGACAAAAAAATTCTGCGCCCCGGCAGGGGCGCAGAACAGATTCTGCCGCTTAGCGCTGCTTTACCTTCTTCCGATAGGTTCATTCCCCATCTTGCTTTCTGCCTACAATCAAAATGCTGCAACTGCTGTCCCTGCGGCAAGGAGGGCGGCGGAGATTTTTTGCACGAAGGCGAGGGCTTTGGGGCCGTCGCCGTGGATGCAGACGGAATCGGCCTGCAGGGTTACGGTGCTGCCGTCGTCGGCCTGTACGGTACCCTGCGCCGCCATCTGCAAGACCCGCGCAATGGCGATATCCTCGTCCTCGATCATTGCGCCGGGAGCGCCGCGTGGCACAAGGCTGCCGTCGGCCTGGTAGCCGCGGTCTGCGAATACCTCGCTGGCAACGGGCAATCCGATGGCGTTTGCGGCCTTGACCATCTCGCTGCCGGAGAGAGCCAGCAGCACAGCACCGGGAGCTGCAGCCTGCACAGCGCGGCAGATGGCCGCCGCCAGCACCGGATCCCTGGCGGCCATGTTGTACAGCGCGCCGTGGGGTTTGACGTGGTG
>OIDB01000615.1_pt1 | contig 10003 bp, 6 predicted proteins | sample 1581471 | NCBI WGS metagenome assembly OIDB01 (sample SAMEA3882539, study PRJEB24775) | human gut metagenome | biome: human-associated habitat; feature: intestine environment; material: feces | place: Netherlands | collected 2009/2010 | reverse complement strand
CGTTGATGCGGACAGCAGGAGTTTCACGGTCGTCCGGTCCGAACGTGTTGTCAACGATCTTGCCATAGACAAAGTAGCCAATGATCAGGAGCGCCAGACAGAGTAAGAAACTAATCATACCAGAAACCTCCTTTTATCGTCCGTGCCCGGAGCCCCATTCTGCCCCGTCACGGCCATTCCTTGGCCCTATGTTAACACAATCTTCATAAGTCTGGTAATATCCTTCCAGAATGGCCCTTATATCAAAAACTATATAAGTCAGCCGTTCCCGGGAATCCCGGCAAATATTTTTTGACGTATCCTCGGCAAAACTTCTTTTTCGAAATCGTTTCAGCGGGTGTTTTTTCGTTTTTAGTGCACCCTGCCAAACTTTTTTGCATATTTTTGTGCATCTTGTCTGCATTCCTGTTCTTTTTGCCGTAATTCGTTGTTTCTCTGCACAAGCAAAAGCCGCCTGCCGGACGGCCCGGCAGGCGGCTTTTGCGGTTGTGAATGGGTATCGGGAAGGTTGAAGAGGGGGAAATGTCAATTATGCAGTCTTTTTCACCGTCTGCTTTTTGGTCGCATAGATGAACAGCGCCAGCATGGCGATCGCAAAGAGGATGCCCACCGGGTAAGCAACTGCCGTGTTATAGACGGTAGCGCCCTCAGCAGTCTTATGGTTCAGCAGGCCGCCCAGGCACTCGGGAGCCAGCACGAAGTAAGTAGCGGACACAGCGCTCATAAAGGTAGCGGGCACTGCGGTGATCCAGTAGTTCTTCTTCTCCTTGAACAGGTACATGGAAGCGGCCCACAGAACGATCATGGCCAGCGTCTGGTTGGTCCAGCTGAAGTAGCGCCAGATCACGGTGTAGTTGATGAAGCCCAGTGCGTTGCCGATGCCAAGGAAAGCGCCAACGCCCAGCACAGGGATGCAGAGCTTCAGGCGGTTGCCGTAGCTGTCCTGATCGATCTTGAACCAGTCGGCCAGGGTCAGGCGGGCGGAACGGAAGGCGGTATCGCCGGAGGTGATGGGGCAGACGACCACGCCGATCATGGCCAGTGCGATGCCCACGCCGCCCATGGTCTTGGAGCAGACATCATAGATGGCCTTGGACTGACCCATTGCCAGTGCCTGTGCCAGACCGGTGTTCAGGCCATCAGTGACCTCGTACAGAGAGCAGCCTGCAGCGGCCCAGATCAGGGCAATGACACCCTCGCAGACCATGGCACCGTAGAACACGAAGTGGCCCTGCTTCTCACTCTTCATGCAGCGGGCCATCAGAGGCGACTGGGTGGAGTGGAAGCCGGAGATCGCGCCGCAGGCAACCGTGATGAACATGAAGCTCCAGATGGGCGTGCCCGACGGGTGCATGCTGCCGAAGTGATCCCAGATCTCAGGGATGGTATAGGCAGGGTTGGTGAAGATGCCAAAGATGACACCGATGGCCATGATGATGAGGCAGATGCCGAACACGGGGTAGATCTTGCCGATGACCGCATCGATGGAGATAAAGGTCGCGATGAAGTAGTAGGTCAGAATGATGACCAGCCAGAACAGCAGCGAGGTCATCACGCCGGATGCACCGCTCTGGCTGCACAGCTCAACGATCAGACCGGCAGGGCCGACGGCAAACACGGTGCCCACCATGATCAGCAGCACAACAGAGAACACACGCATCACGTTCTGCATCACGGGGCCTAAGTATTTGCCGGTAATCTCCGCGATGGAAGCACCGTCATTGCGCTCACTCATCATGCCGGAGAAGTAGTCATGCACACCACCGGCAAAGATGGTGCCGAAGGTGATCCACAGGAACACCACAGGGCCCCACAGAGCGCCCTGCATGGCACCAAAGATGGGGCCAAGGCCCGCAATGTTCAGCAGCTGGACGAGGAACAGCTTCCACTGGGGCATCACGACATAGTCCACGCCGTCGTTAATGCGCACAGCAGGCGTTTCACGGTCGTCCGGGCCGAAGGTATTGTCCACGATCTTGCCATAGACGAAGTATCCGCCTACCAGGATCGCAAGACAGAGCAGGAAACTAATCATACCAGAAACCTCCTTTTTGCCCCTGCCGGCCGCGGCCCCATTCTGCCGCATACCCGGGGCTCTTTTCTGGCCTCATGGTAGCACACTTTTTTCCAGCAGAGAAATATCTTTCCGGCATGGGGTCATATCGTTTCCGATATAGCTGCAAAGAATTTTTGCCGCTTTTCCGTTTATTTTTTGACCATTTATCAGCAAAAATAAAACCGAGCGCTTATTTTCGCCCGGTTTTACATCCATTTATTGGTTTTTCTGTCAATTTCAAAGGAAGCAACCTTTGCCGTGCCTTAGCCGGAAAGCCCCTTTATTTCACGGTGGAAGCCGCTTCCTTGTGGAGCAGATCCACAAAGGCCTGCTCCTCGGGGCGCAGGCGGCCCTTGTCCGGGTAGACCAGCACATCCCGCATCTGCTGGCGCTGGGCCGGGCACTTCTTCAGCACCAGATGGTACTGCTCCAGTGCCCTGCGGGGCATGGGTGATGCCCACATGTAGGCCGTGGGCAGCCGCTGCAGGATCGAGAACTGGCTGCACCGCTCATACACATGGATGCGGCGTTCCGGGTTGACATGCCAGCGCACACCGTCGCCGCCCTCCTCGCCGGGCAGCTGGAAATCATCGTGGAGGATCTCCATATACTTGTCCAGCTCAGACAGGTCGCGGATCGCCTTCCGGGCCAGCGGGCCGTCCCGGTTGGTCAGCAGACTGTATTCAAAATCCATAATGGGTTCCATTTTCAGGCCCCGCCGGGCGCAGTAATGGGTATAGTGCTCGTCATCCTCCACGGCGTACCGCAGCAGAGCCAGATGATACCCCTGCCGCAGGACATGATCCAGTGCCTCCATGGAGCCGCCCTCCCGGATATGGATGCGCAGCTGCTCCACCCCGGCTGCCCGTTCCAGGAGATCCACCGCAGCATAGGAAGCATAGGTGGCATGGGGGATCATGACTCGCAGCTCGGTACAGCGCTTCTGCTCCTCCTGCACGCCCTGGTCCAGGCGATCCACCTCTTCCAGGATACGGGCGGCCTGCTCAATGAAATGCCGCCCCTGCTCCGTGGGGATCATACCGGTAGACGAGCGCTCAAAAATGCGCAGGTGATATTCTTCTTCCAGATTTTTCAGCGCCTTGCTCACATTGGGCTGAGCGGCATACAGCCGCTTTGCCGCCGCACTCACAGATCCGCATTCCATGATGGCGACGAGATACCGCAGTTCTGTAATGTTCAACTTTTTCTCTCCTTTTGGCGTTTTTATCCCTTGCGCCTAGTTTATCAGGCGGCACACGGGGCTGTCAAGCGTTGACGGGGCCCCGCTGCCGTTTTATAATGTAAGAAACAATCTGCCCGAAAGAGGTCGAAGAGGATGGAAGAAAAAAACTACCGCGTTCTGCGCATTGAGGAGCAGCTTTATGGCTGCGAGGAACTGCCCGAGGGCCAGCCCGTGCTCTGTGATGTCCTGCTGGAGGCTGCCGACGGCACGCAGCGGGTTCTCCCCTACCCGGATGCCGAGCTGACCCGGCTGGACATCAACGAGGGCAGCACCGTCACCCTGCGGGATCACAGGCTGGCCAAGGCGGCGCACAAGGTCTATTTCACCCGCCACGGCGAGACCGTGTGGAACGTGGAAAACAAGATCTGCGGCATGACCGACAGCCCACTGACCGAAAAAGGCCGCGCCCAGGCCCGGGAGCTGGGCGAAAAGCTCCGGGCCAGCGGCCTCCGCATCGATGAGATCCTGTACTCTCCCCTGTCCCGCGCCGCCGACACCGCCCGGGCCATTGCAGAGGCCACCGGCATTCCTGCCCGGTGTGAGCCCCGGCTCCGGGAGCAGTGCTTTGGCCGCTACGAGGGCACGCCCCGGGACGGCGAGGAGTTCCGCATTTCCAAGACCCACTTTGCCGACCGCTACTCCGGCGGCGAGAGCATGATGCAGCTGGCCCAGCGCATCTACAACCTGCTGGACGAGCTCCGGGCCGACACCGACAAGACCTACCTGCTGGTGGCCCACAACGGCATTGCCCGGGTGGTGCAGTCCTATTTTTACGATATGACCAACGAGGAGTACGCGGCGGCAGGCATCAAAAACTGCGCGTTCGTGGAGTTTACATTCTGAACAAAGAAAGGACCCGCCGAGGGTCCTTTCTTTGTTTGCGGTTATTCCGCCTTGCGGTAATGGAACTGCTGGTCTCTGGTGATGAACATGCCGATGCTGACCAGCAAAGCGGCCAGCTCGGCGGCTGTCACGGCCAGCCAGATGCCATCAATGCCCAGCAGGAACGGCAGCAGCAGAACCGCCGCCACCTGGAACAGCAGGGTGCGCAGGAACGAGATGAGTGCACTGGTCACACCGTCGCCCAGGGCCGTGAAGAAGGAGGACGCATAGACGTTGAACCCCATGATGAGGAAGCTCAGGCCATAGAGCCGGAAGGCCCGGGTGGTCAGAATGAGCAGGTTTTCATCATAGCCCACAAAGAAGCGGGCCACATGGGGGATGATGAACATGGAGCCGATGGTCATTACCACCGCAACCACGCCGATGAGCTTCAGGCTCTTGCGGTAGAGGTTGTTGACCTCTTTGCGGTTATTGGCACCATAGTGGTAGCTGACGATGGGCGCGCTGCCCACGGCGTAGCCCACAAACACCGCCACGAACAGGAAGGACGCGTACATGATCACACCATAGGCGGCCACGCCATCCTCGCCCGCAAAGCGGAGCAGCTGATAGTTGTACAGGATATTCACCAGCGACATGGAAAGGTTGGTCATCAGCTCAGAGGAGCCGTTCACACAGGCTTTCAGCAGCACACCGCCCTCAAACTGCGGGCGGCTGAGGTGGAGCAGGCTGGTGTTTTTCCGGTTGAGGAAGTAGAACACCGGCAGCAGGCCGCCCACTACCTGGCTGAGCATGGTGGCAATGGCGGCACCCTCTACGCTCCAGTGCAGGATGCCCACCAGCAGCACGTCCAGCACCATGTTGGTGCAGCCCGCGCCCACCGTGAAGTAAAAGCCCAGATGCGGCTTTTCGGCGGTGACAAAAAAGCTCTGGAACATATTCTGCAGGATAAAGGTGGGCAGGCTGAGCATCAGCACCCGGCCATAGCGCAGGGCGTAGTCCAGCATCTCACCTTCTGCACCCAGCATCAGGGCCACCGGCCGGAGCAGCAGCATTCCCAGCACAGACAGCACGATGCCGGCGATCAGCGCCGTTGACATAAACAGGCTGAAATAGCGGTCGGCACGGGCTTTATCGCCCTCACCCAGCGTGATGCCCACAATGGCGCTGCCGCCGGTGCCCAGCATAAAGCCCACTGTGCCCACCAGCATGGGCACGGGCATGATGAGGTTGACTGCCGCAAAGGCCGTTTTGCCCACAAAATTCGAGACACACAGGCCGTCCACGATGCCGTAAATGGAAGTAAACAACATGGTGCCGATGCAGGGCAGCACAAAACGGATCAGCCGTGAATAATCAAAGTGATCCGAAAGTTGGATTTTCTGTTTTGACATAGATTCTCCTTTTTGCAGAGGTGGATTACATCATCCCGCCGGGCCGCCAGCCGGTGCAGTAGCGGGCGTAATCGCGGTCGGCCTGTTTGACGTAAAGAAGGAACTGTTCCCTGCCTTCCTTGTCCGTGACCTGACGGACTTTGGTGGGCAGGCTCTGGCGCTGGAGCAGCTCCAGTTCATCGTTGAGCTCTTCCTCGGTATCAAAAGCATCCAGCTTGGTCCAGTGGGTGGCAAAGAGCCAGATGTTTGCAAGGGTGTTATTCATATTCAGTCTCCTTTTCCGGGGCATCGGCAAGGGTGCCGGCCCGGTAGAACGGCGCAATGGCGTTGGCATCGCCGTGGCGCACGATGGAATAGGTAATGTCGCAGTAGGGCTGGATGGCCGTGCTCTTTTCCACGGTGGAGATGAGCAGCACCTGCAGCTGCAGGCGGCGGAACAGCTCCATCATGGGGCGGATGCGGTCACTGGTCATCTTGCTGAAGGCCTCGTCCAGCAGGACAAGGCGGATGCTGTTCTCGCTCTTCTGGTAGATCTGCAGCAGGCTGGCGCAGATGGCCACATAGAAGGGAGCCTGGTTTTCGCCGCCGGAGGAATCGCGGCTGACGCGGGAAAGATAGGCCTGCTGGCCCGAGACGGTGTTGGTCACCTTGATGTCATAGTCCAGATAGGTGCGGTAGTCCACATAATCCGAGAGGGTGGCACCGGAGGTGGTGCGGCCCTCCTGCCGGGCCCGGGTGTTCTCATCCACATCGGCCATGATCTTTTCCATCAGCGCGTCCACCTGCCGCTCGTAGACGGGGTCAGCAGTGGCGGCAAGGTTGTCCAGCGAGTCGCCATCGGTCATCTGCTGGTTGCCCTTGTCCACAATGACCTGATAGAAGGCAGCCAGCTGGGGGTCACGGCTGGGTTCCAGCTCAAAGCGGTAGACTTCCTCGCCGTAGGTCAGCTGTTCCATCACCTTGTTCAGCTCCCGGAACTGGCGGCGGGCGTTGAAGATATCATCCTTCATCCGGAAGAGGATATCCTTGCGGAAGCGATCCTTGCAGTCCCGCTGTGCCTGCTCCAGCCGGGCGGCGTAGCGTTCCAGATCAATGCGGACAAGGCTGTCGTGCTGGGCGCGGTACTGCTCCACCCCGGCCAGACCCAGCGGATAATCGCAGACGTAGTGCTCGTTGTAATCCCTCTGGGCGGGTTCCAGCGTGGAAGTGAGATACGCTCGCAGGGCATCGTCCAGCCTGGTCTGTGCCTTTTCGGCAGTCTGTGCGGCGGCACGGGCCGTTCGCCCGCCCGTCATCAGGCCCTTTTTGCGTTCCTGTGCCAGAGGCTCCAGCAGCGGGTGCTGTGCAAAGAATGCCTCTGCCGCCTCCCGGCTCTGTGCGGCGGTCTCCACCGCCTTCCCCTGCTCCGCCTCACAGGATGCGATCTGCTTTTCGCAGACGCGGATATCGCCGCCCACCTGCTCCACGGCCTTGCGGGCAGTCTCCCACGCAGCTTCCCGGGCTTCTTCCTCGCGGTAGAGCTGCTGCAGCATGGGGTTCTCGCGGCAGTCCGCCAGCTTCTGCTCCTGCGCGGCGTAGTCGGCACGGGCGGCATCCAGCGCGGCCCGGCTGGCCCAGAGTTCGGCCAGCTGTTCCAGCGCATGGCCCCGCAGGACGTTCTGGTACTGGTCGTAGGCAGATTTCAGGGTCTTTTCGGTCTGGGCGGCTTCGCGGCAGCGGTCGGCCTGAGCGGCAAGCTGTGCTTCCAGCGCGTCGGCACGCTCCCTGCGGGCATCCAGACCGATATAGCGCTGGGGCCTGCGCAGGCGTTCCAGCCGGAAGGGATGGTGGCGCAGCAGGTCCCGGGTGGCGCTGTCGGGGAAATGTTCCAGCGTATCGGGGGTGTCGCAGCAGACGATGCGGCGCAGGATGGTGTCCGCATACTGTGCGGCCAGCGGGTTCTCGCTGGTGACCTGGGCGGCAAGGCTGTCGGCGGGGGCTGTCTCCGCATGGCGGTCCGCCTTGCGGATGCCCGGGGTATCCAGCAGGCTGATGGGCCCCACCCGGTCGCCCAGCGCCACAAAGGCGGGGCGTCCGCGCTTCAAAATCGCGGGGTCAACGTAATCCCGCAGGCCGCCCACGGCGTCGGGGGCGTTGTCGTCCAGAAAGTCCGCGCTGCCCCAGCCCTCGTCCATCAGCCAGTCGTTCAGCTGGGTGCCAAAGCCGCCGCGGCCCAGGATCAGCGGGCGCTTTGTGTTGAAACCGATCTCAATGAATGCCATAGTTATCCCTCCTGTTGGGTTACTTCACCGTCGGGGGTCTCGCCCTCGGCGGGCTGTGCGTTGGGATCCTCCAGGCTGGTACGGGGGTGTACGTCCAGCGGATTGGCCAGTGTGCCGTTCTGCAGGTCGCTCAGGGCCTGGGGGATGCCGGGGAAGAACCGGGCAATGCCGGTGCCGCCGCAGTGCAGACCGTCAAAGAAGTCTGTCTCCTGCAAGCCTTCAATGCACGCGGGGTCGTAGCTGCCGTAAATCGGCACGTTGTTGTCGGCGCAGTACTGCCGCAGCCAGTTTTCCACCTGGAAGAAGCCCTTGTGGTTCTCCGGCTCGGTCAGCAGGTAGCCGTACAGATACGGGTGCCACGGCGACAGCACAAGAATGACCGTTGTGCCCTGCGACTGGGCGTATTTGACGAAGGAGTCGAACGCCTGGATCTGAGTCTGGCTCAGCTCGTCAAAGCCCTCCATGTGTACGCTGTTAAAGCTCATACAGGCCTCGGCGGCCAGCGTGCGGATCTGGTCCTCGGTCTGATTGCGGAACGCTACATCGTACAAAACGCTGCCGTCGGACCGCTTGATCGACGTGGTCTGGTTGTAGGGGTCGCCCTCGACGGGGTTAAACTCTATCGTGTTGCCCTCGTCGTCGGTGACGGTGGCCTGCCCGCGGTTCTTTATGTAGTAGTCTACGTTGCCCTGGAAGTACGCCGGGTCGGCCAGCGCCTTCCACAGCTCGACCTTGTCGGGCTCCTCGTAATCGGTGGGCACGTTCAGGACCTTCGTCAGGAACTCGTTGTACAGGTCGGCGTCGGCGCGCGCGTCAAACGCGGCCTCGCTGCCGTAGAACACCCACGGGTCTATGCTCCACAAAAGAACCTTCGGGGCCTTGCCGTAGGTGACCATCTTGTAGTAGCTTGTCATGTTGTCGCGCACGTCCGCGCCGGTGACGCCCATGTTGAAGAAGCTCTCGACGCCGGTGTTCTCGCGGTTGAACTGCAGAACACGGCTTGAGCCGATGCCGATGGCCTCGGGCGTCTCGGGCACATCCTGTGCAAATAACTGTACCACCTCGCGCTCGTCCATCTGCTCGAAGTTTGTAACGTCGTAGCCCTGGAGCATCAAGTCGACGATGCGGCGGGGTGCCAGCGCGCCCTGGAACAGGCCGCTGCGGTCCACATTGTAGCTGAACGCCACCATGAACACCAGCACCGGCACAAACAGCAGGAACTTGAACGCCGTCTTGATGCCGAAGTAGAGCCGCCGCGCCAGCCCGCGCAGGAACAGCACGAACGGGTTGACCTTCTTTCTGCGGCGGCGCTGCCGGGCGGGTGCGCTGCCGGGGGCACCGCGGTGGATCTTGACCGGCGGTGCGGGAATCGGGGTAGGGGATTTCGCCATGATACACCGCCTTTCTCAATACTGCTGGTAGATGAACGCTGACTGGCCGAAGGCGGCGAAGAACAGAATCGCTGCAGCCATGCCGTAGTAGAGCGTCCAGCGCAGCGGCCAGACCTGCTGGCGAATCCAGCGGGCGACGCTGCGGCCCTTATGCTCCGCCGCAAAGACGACGAAGCAGCCAAACAGCAGCACGACAGGCAAACGGCCATCAATGCCGCTGCTGTAGATGAGATTCGACACCTGCGCCCACGACCCTGTCAGACCGTCCCAGCCCTGCAAAAGCGAGCCGTACACGGCAAACGGGTCGGTGTTGTAGATAGCCGACGCGAAGAACACGAGCGTCAGGCAGAACAGCGCATTGGTGAAAAGACACTGCCAGAATACCTTGAACCAGCCCATGCGGTAGAGCGGGTTATAGCGGTTGATTCTCTGCCGCACCCTGGCGGTCATGACACCGAAGGCGGCCAGCAGACCCGTGAACAGGCCCCACGCCAGATACCGCCAGTCCGCGCCGTGCCACAGGCCGGAGCAGACAAAGACGATGACGATGTTTAAGTAGTGCCGCCACGGGGCGCAGCGGCTGCCGCCGAGGCTGAAATAGACGTAGTCGCGGAACCAGCTCGTCATCGAGATATGCCACCGCCGCCAGAAATCGTTGAAGGTCCGCGCCTCAAACGGGGACTGGAAGTTCTCGATCAGGTCATAGCCCAGAATGCGCGCCGCGCCCAGGGCAATGTCGCAGCAGCCGGAAAAGTCCATGTACAGCTGCACAGTGTAGCACACGGCAGCCAGTGCGATCACGCCGCCGTCAAAGT
>OIDB01000610.1_pt1 | contig 10130 bp, 7 predicted proteins | sample 1581471 | NCBI WGS metagenome assembly OIDB01 (sample SAMEA3882539, study PRJEB24775) | human gut metagenome | biome: human-associated habitat; feature: intestine environment; material: feces | place: Netherlands | collected 2009/2010 | reverse complement strand
CGGTGCGTCCAGCAGAAATGCGTCCCCGATATTATCGGGATCTGCCTGAGAAACGGAGAATAGCAGCGGGATCATCACCGCCATAACTGCCAGACTCAGCAGGCTGCGCACCGGCTTATTGCTGCGAAGAAGCTGATACATAAACAGCCCGATTTCAAGGACGATCTCCACAAGCATGATAAACGGCAGCATAGTCTGCCAAAATTCAGAAAGGGAAGAAAATGCACTCATTTCCTGTCACCTTCTTTCGCTTCAAATACAAGGCGCTGGTATTCCTCGTCATCCTCTTTTTCACAGCGGATACTGTCTCCGCTTGCCAAAGCGGAAAGGTCGGCCTTGCAGCACACATTCAGTGACAAGCGCAAGCCGTCTGCCTTTATGAGGCTTACCTGTATGCCTGTTAAATTCAAAATATCGGCTTCAATAACCGATTCGTAAAAATCAAATACAGCAGTCGCCGTTTTGCCGGAGAGCATGGAAAGAGACTCGTCCACATAGAGCGAGCTGCGGACGCCCAACAGCTTTAGCGTTTGGAGCGATTCATTGAAGGCACGGTGGAGTTCCGTTGCCGCTATTTTAATATCTCGGTCGGTAAGGAGCGTCAGATGCTTGCGGCGTTTAATATAGCTGCACAGCACGGCAATCTCGGCAAGGAGCGTTTTGGCGCTGTCGGGATCGGTGCTTGAGATTCGGCGGTATTCCTTAGTGAGCTCCGCAATGCGGTCGATCTGCGTCTGCGTAGCGGAACGCAGGAGGTCATACAGGCGGTTTTGCTCCTCCACCTTGCGGCGCTTAGCTTCGCGCTTGTATTCATAACGGAGTATTTCGTTCCTGTCGGCAAGCTCGTCTGCAAGAAGCTCAGAGTTCTCCTTGATGTCACGCAAAGCCGACACATCCTCTGTCCATACCGCATAACCGCCGCCGATGGGCATAGTATGTACGGTCAGCCCACCGTCTACTGTGACAGGAGCTTTCTCGGCTTTTCTCATTGTTTCCTTTGATATAGGTTCAATATTCAACGCTGCATAGCGAATGTTGAAGTCTCTGTCAGTAATTTCTGCCGATGTGCCGACAGATGAGGCAAAAAGATCTGCGTAGCGGCTGTTTGAATGAATATATCCGCAGGCAATGCAAGCCTCGAAACCGAGCATATACATAAGACTTTGAAATGCCGTAACGTCACCGAATAAATGTTTCAGCCATGGCGTACCAACATAGTTCAATGCAAGATAAGCCAGCGATATCGCAAATGGAATTACGGGCAAATAACGATGCTTACCGTTCTTTAACCTGCATTTAAAGAGCATAAAAATAAGTGCTGCTACGGCACAAAACACCTGCCATGCGATCACGGCAAAATAGCACACACCGTAGCCATGATCTGCATCAGACCAGACATCCGCATCTTTAGGGAATGTGAAAACTAATTGATGTAGATCATTCGTAAGCACTAGAATAAGCAAAACTCCCGAAACGGCAGACAATAGCCAGACAGATTTTGGCAGTTTATATTCATCGGGCTTGCCCAGAGACATTGCGATCAGCAGTGCAAGCATGGGGACAAACAGCATTGGCAGATAGAATAGATACCACTGGTATCTTATTGCAACCGGCTGCCAGAATATAAAGTATTTTGCTGAGCGAAAGGTAAACCACAAAATCAAAAGCACCGAAACGCCTACCAGATATTGTCCGACCTGTTTCTGCACGATACGTTGGCGGATTGAAATTCCCCAGGCGGCATAAAGCCCGATATAAATGAAACTACGCAGATAAGAAAACAGAGTAGGATAGAAACTTCCTCTTCCAATAAGTCGAAAAGAATATGCCAAAATTACGGCAAACAAGATCAGACTCATAGGAAGCAAAGGTTCTTTGTGGAGTTTTTTGTGAAGATCTTTATGAAGTATGTTGAAGATATACGATCTACTCCCCATGCCTCTTCACCTCAATCCTGCCTCTTCCACTCTCCTTAACATCATAGAGAGCGTTATCCGCCTCCTCATACATCTCGTTGAATGTCAGTTCAGTTCTTGCGATCACCGCACCCATGGAGATTCCTGTTCCTCCCTCTGTGGCCTTCACAGTCAGGTTCACCTTGTCAAATATCTGCTGGGCACGTTCCCTTATCACGTCATCAGACACACTCTTGTTGAAGAACAGCATGGCTGCAAATTCATCACCGCCCATACGGCATGCATGGTCATCACCGCGGAGTGCCGCCTGCAGTGTCTGTGCCACAAGGACAAGATATTTGTCGCCATTGTGATGTCCGTAGGTGTCGTTGTACTGCTTGAATCTGTCTACATCCATCATGATCATCACCGCTGTGTGCGTACACTCAAGAAGTCTCTGCTCCATGTCACTTCTAAATGCCGCATGGTTCAAAAGTCCTGTGAGGGGATCTGTACGATAGGTGTTCTCCCAGTTTCTGAGTCTCACATCCGCCTTATTCTGCTCCGCATCTGTCAGCATCTTCAAAGCATATGTACTTGATACATCCACTATTACTATTTCTCCTCTGTCTTTCTGAAGTGCCGAATCATAAAACATTCTTCCAGTGCATAATACATATATATCCCTGCCATCCTTCCGATGTATCTTGTGTTCCTGAAATACAAATGTGCTCTTTGCCAGATTCGCATTTACCTGACAGAGATATTCTGTTTTATCCTCGTCCGGTATAAGGTCGATCTGGGTTATGATATTATTCTCTATGTCCTCCTTGCTGTAACCCGTAAGCTCCTCAAAATTATCGTCTACAGATATGATCCTCCAGTTTTCATCCACCAGATATCTGCTATATTTGACTGTATGTACACGAAACGCATCCTTGCCATATTCAGTAAAATCCACCATCTGTCTGCGCGCCATAATCCGGATCTCTGTCTGTTCGTCGTCTGTGCTGGCGCCATCACCATCAGCGTCCGCCAGACCATCTCCTGGGGCAGTTCGATCACCAACATTCTCTCCATTACCATCTGCACCGACACCACCATCAGCAACCCTCTGCTTTGATTCATTTTCCAGTGAATTCGCATACTTCTCTGAGACAAGCCTGATAAACTCAGAAACTATATATGGATCAAACTGGCTGCCCGCGCAGCTCTTTAATTCTTCTATCGCTTTTGATATCGGCATACCCTTTCTGTAAGGTCTGTCATTGATCATTGCGTCAAATGCATCGACCACCGCGATCACACGTGACAGAACCGGTATGCTTTCACGGCTCAGTCCATCCGGATATCCATTTCCATCCCATCTCTCATGATGATGCCTTATCTCCTCCGCGATCTGTCTGAGTTCTGTGTTGCTCATGGCGATCTCATAACCCTTCTCAACGTGGGAACGCATGATCTTCCATTCCTCATCCGTGAGTTTTCCCGGCTTGTTGAGTATCTCCATAGGAACTCCTACCTTCCCTATGTCATGGAGCAGACAAAGCAGCGCCAGCTTGCTCTGCTGGATATCTGACAGCTCTATTCGTCTGCCAAGCTCAGCCCCCAGCTCCTGTGTACGACGCACATGCTGTTCCGTATCGCTGTCGCACTCCTCAAGAGCCCTTATGAGTGATGTCAGCATATCTGAGTGCGATGATTCACTGTCCACAAGCTTTTTTGTCTTCATGGCCGTTGCCGCATCAATGATTGCAGCGACTATGCTCTGTCCCTCATCCGCAGCCACCCCCACTGCATACTGTATACTTCCATCATACTGTTCTTTGACCTTTTCGACACATGCAGCCATCTCTTCCTCACTGCTGTGACTGCAAAGTGCTATCAGGTGCGCATCAATACCCCTGACATAATATGTTCTCTCCGGAAAGTTCTTTCTCATGATTCCCGCAAGTGCATTTATCCTCTGGTCACCCGCCTGATTACCACGAGTGCTGTTGATCACAGACAATCCGTTGATATCGCATATTGCCACTCCAACCGGAAACGTAAAATGGTCCACCTCTTCCATGGCAAGTCTCTGAAAGCTATCCCATTTCTGAAATCCTGTAAGCATATCCGTCTCCAGAGATATATCAGAAAATACAAACATCTGACCAAGTCTGCGGCCTTCCTTGTTGTCAAGCCTTCTGATATCGCACCTTAAAGGTCTGTCTCCATCATCACCTTTTATATAGCACTGCAGAGAAAAACTGTCGTCATCAGCTGCAAGATCAACGGACAGATCATACGTCTCAAGAAACTGCTGCAGATTCTCACATTTGCAGAGGAGTTCCTTTCCAAGGAAATCATCCGCCCTGTCATTGTGCAGGATCAAATGATTGTCATAATCAAACAAAACTATTCCCTGACCTATATTCTCGAATATGTTTGTCTTTAGTTTGTTGAGCATTCCATGGGTTGAATAATTAAAGCAGCTCCAGTACAGAATATATGATGTAAGACTGTAGCCACAGATGGAATAATCCAGAAGTTTGTATACCTCCGCTCCCGGAACGTAGAGAAATATTGCATTTATCCCGACAAGCGCAAGAATTCCCAGGATGACACTGCTGTACTGCAAACGATATTCATGTGGAATCTTGCAAAGCTTCTTTAAAAGGAGTATGAGTACCACTCCCACCAGCGCATATGAAAAAACCAGATGCATATCATACAGCGGTTTCATATCATAGCTGTATTTTGCTATCACGGTGTCTCTTCTGACATACCCTATCGCTATATTTTTGAATGGGTTTATGGCAAATATTACAAGCTCATACAAACAGTAAAAAAAGCAGACGCCTATCGCTGCTCTTCCATACTTTGAAAAACGTCCTTTTGTAAAATAAACAATAAATATGAGCAGACATACCAGCATATAATCAATGCTTACGAAATATATACTCGACATGACGGACATGGCCATATACGAATCGCTTATAATGCTGATAAGATAACTGATATCGACTATAGCTGCTCCTATGCAGGCAAGTCCCAGAAACCTTCCCGTCGTCTTATTCTTTTTTATGGATTTCATCGCCAGTATAATATCCATGGCGGCTATTATAATTGACGAAAAGACATATATCTTTAAAACGACTTCATTCATACTCATTCCTCCTGAAGCGCAACAAAATATGGTTATATTTTACTACTTATCAAGATATGGGGCAATGTGGAAATTTTACCTATTCTCTTCCTTTTGCACATAAATTTCACTTGATCTGACGGAATTCAAATATTGAACACACCTGCATTTGATGATAAAATTTACTATATTTATTGAATTTGGAGAACTAAGATGCAGAAAAAAATCGCTCTAATAAATGATGTTACAGGATTCGGAAGATGTTCCATCGCTGTCATGGCGCCGATAGTGTCCGCCATGAAGATCCAGGCTGTCACTGTGCCAACAGCAATACTATCTACACATACACAGTTTCCTATATTTTACTTTGATGACTACACACCCAAAATGCGGGATTACATCCAGACATACAAAGATCTGGAGCTGCAGTTCGATGCCATATCCACAGGATTTCTCGGCTCTGAGGAACAGGTTGATATAGTTATCGACTTTATCAAATACTTTAAAAACGAGAAGAATTTTGTTATCGTCGATCCCGTCATGGGTGACTACGGCAAGCTGTACCCAACCTATACCGCGTCTATGTGCAGCAAGATGAAGGAGCTTGTAAAATATGCCGACATTATCACTCCTAATCTGACGGAGCTTTGCACCCTCCTTGATCTTCCATATCCGGAGCACACTGTGACCGTGAACGAGCTAAGGCAAATGTGCATGGCCCTGGCGGAGCAGGGACCTGAACATATCGTTGTGACAGGAATACATTTCAATAAGACTCAGATAGCCAACTTCATCTACAACAAGGATGAGGATTTCCAGATGGTCATGGTTGACAGGATCGGCGGCGACAGGAGCGGCACCGGAGATGTGATCGCAGCCATCATTGCGGGTATGTATCTGAACGGACACAGCGTCTATGAGTCCGTGAAAAAGGCCGCTTCATATGTATCAAAGTGCATAAGCTACTGCGTTGAGAACAATGTTCCGGAGAACTGGGGATTGTGCTTTGAGATGTACATGAAGGATCTGACTGAGGAATAACTTAAACGATTGGAGATTCAACTATGGTTTTATACACTGTAACCGGAAAAATCGGTGAGGAAGGTTACCTCGACATTGCAAAGAGCGGGGATCTCACAGGCAAAAATATATATGTAAACATGACAAACAAATGTCCATGCAGCTGTGTGTTCTGCCTGAGGCAGACAAAAAAGCAGCAGGAGAACAATACTCTCTGGCTGAAGGATGGCGAGCCTTCTATAGAGGAGGTTCTGGAGCTTTTCTCAAAGTATGACCTGAATATCATAAATGAACTTGTATTTTGTGGATTTGGCGAGCCTCTTGAGAGACTGGAAGACGTGTGCGCGGTGATCGATTCACTGAAAAACACATATCCCAATCTCAAAGTCCGTCTCAACACCATCGGACTTGCCAATCTTATATATGGGAGAGATGTCACACCTGAGCTTGAGGGCCGATTCGACACTGTATCAATATCCCTGAACGCCCCTGATGAAAATGAATTTCTTGAACTGACCAGATCACGCTATGGGATCCAGTCCTACGCGGCCATCAAGGATTTTGCCGTTCTTGCCAAAAGGTACGTGCCACACGTTGTCATGACAGTTGTTGACAAGGTCATGCCCGAGGATAAGATCAAGCGATGCCGCCAGATATGCAAGGATTTAGGCGTGACTTTGAGGGTTCGCCCATTTGAAAATTAACCGCATTTTACAGTGACACTTACAAAGGAGGTACCGCTATGTTTCAATCTCTAGAGTTAAAACACCCAAGATTTTATCAGATATTCCGCCTGTTCATCGTCGTATTTGCATCTATACTATACGCATGGAATCTCCGATGCTTTGCCAAGACCGCAGGACTGTTTCCAAGCGGGTTCTCCGGAGCATCCCTGCTTCTCCAGAACATTGGAATAAAATTTCTGCACATAAGCGTGCCTTTTGCAGTATTCAACATCGGACTGAATCTATTTCCCACATACATATCATACAAATATATCGGCAAAAGATTTACCCTCTATTCGATCATAGTCATTCTTCTGTCGAGTATATTTGTGGATATTCTGCCATCATATGTATTCACTGACGACATAATGCTTGTAAGCCTGTTCGGCGGTCTCATCAACGGACTCGCCATCAGCCTGTGCCTGAACGTTGGAACCAGCACCGGGGGAACTGATTTCATCAGCATATTCCTGTCCCACCAGAAGGGTATAGATGCGTGGAACTACATACTGCTCGGAAACATCGTGATGCTGATCGCCGCCGGTGCACTGTTCGGCTGGTCAAAGGCTCTGTATTCGATCATTTACCAGTTCTGCAGCACGCAGGTGATCCAGCTTCTGTATAAGAGATATAAGAAAGAAACGTTGTTCATCATCTCCGACAAGTCAAATGAGATCTACCACGCCATCAGCGACCTGACTCACCATGACGCTACTCTGTTCAAGGGTGTCGGATGTTACGAGGAGAAGGAGAAAACCCTCATCTACTCCGTCATCAACTCGGAAGCGAAGCGTGAGCTCATCCCGATGATCCGTGGGATCGATGAGCACGCATTTATCAACGTGGTCAAGACCGAGGAGCTGGACGGTAGGTTCCATGATATTCCTCACGACTGATGATCAATGAACTGCCACTTGTATCCGAACGATCATAATACCTTTACGAAATGAACGCACAATAAACATTCCTGTCACCAATATACATATCTCTTATAAGTTTGTCTTATACAACGTACCGCGCCTCTTCATCCACACAAATGCTCCCACGCATATCACTATGGATATAAATGATCCAGCCGGTGCCGCAAATCCCATCGGGAACAATGTGTCTGGATACATGATAGATGCAATGTAAGATCCCGGAATCCTTGCACATACTATGGCTATCATATTGTGTATAAATCCTATGTAGGATTTGCCATAGGCACAGAAATATCCGGTGAAGCTGAAATGGATTCCCGCAAATACGCAGTCCACGATATAGCTGCTTATATACTGGACACCCATGGTCACAACCACCTTGTTCTTGCTGAAAAGTCCCACGAGCTCAGGTGCAAACAGTTCAACAACAGCTATTGCAATGACTCCATAAGCCACTATGATCCCCAGTGCGTATCTCAGGACCTGCTCCGCCCTGTCGTGCTTTCCCGCTCCTATATTCTGGGCGGCAAGCGCGGATACAGTTGCCAGCATGGAGGATGGCACTATGAATATAAAGCTTATCATCTTCTCCACAACTCCAACTGCCGCGGCATCATTAACACCACGGTTGTTGGCTATGACTGTTATCACAATGAAAGCGATCTGTATGCATCCGTCCTGAACAGCCACCGGGAGACCGATCTTCACTATCTCGCCGAGCACGGTTTTTCTCGGAACAAAGTCATTTCTCGTGAGCTTCAGCCCTGTATTCATCCTCTTTATTGCGGCAAATGATATGATGACACTGAACGTCTGAGCCAGCGTTGTTCCAAGTGCTGCGCCAAGAGGGCCCATGCCACAGACACCTATAAATATATAATCAAGTGCAATATTAAGGCCGCATGCAACCGCGATGAAGTACATAGGACTCTTAGAATCGCCAAGTCCCCTGAATATGGAACTTATCACGTTGTATGCTGTTATAAATGGAATTCCTATGAAGCATACTATCAGATAATCCGTGATTCCTTTGACAGCCTCCTCCGGGGTATCCATAACTGCAACTATTGGATTTATAAAAATGAGCAGCATTACTGTAAGCAATACTGATATTATCATGAAGATGGTGACTGTATTTCCTATGGCCGCCTGTGCATCCTGAAGCTTCTTCGCCCCCACTGCTTTTCCTATGACAACAGTTGTTCCCATGGCAAGTCCCACCAGAATAACCGTGAGCATGTGCATGACCTGGGAGCCATTTGCCACCGCTGTGGTGGCTCCGGCATCATTGCCACAGAACTGCCCTATGATGAACAGATCCGCCATCCCGTATAGAGTCTGTAGAAAATAAGATAATAGATAAGGCAGTGCAAAGTACGCCATCGTCTTTGGCACACTGCCGGTCGTAAGGTTCTTTTCCATTGATTTGTATGGCCTCGTCTTTCATGTTGATGTGGACGGAGGGCGTCCGTTACCTCCGTCCCCACATGATATTAAACCTTACAACAATTGTAATGTCAACACATCAACTCTACCAAGGATACTGACCCTTCTTGGCATATGGCAGGAGTTTTCCGTCAAACTTGATGATGACTCTGTGGTTGCCCTCGGCATCCTCAGTCACATCCACGTCAAGGCCAAAATCGATGGCACTCATGATGGCATTTCCGCCCTGCTCGTGGATTATGTCCTTGATGGCAGGGCCATATGTATCAATGACCTCATGAAGTCTGTAGAGAATAGGATCCGTGTTGCCTTTATATGGGTGCTCTGCGAGAAATGCCGTGGCTGACTTATCTATTCCCAGTGCTTCTGCAAGCTTATCGCAATATTCTTCAGGCACATACTGCTGTCCCTCAAATGCTGATGCGAGCCATACTTTATTCACACCTATTTTCTCTGCCAGCGCCTCATATGTGAGTCCGCTTGCCTTTTTTGCTGCCTTCATAGCGTCAAGTTCATCTGCGTGCTGCAATCTGATAAGATAATCTGCATTGTTCATCGGTGTCATAATATCATCCTCCTCAAAAATCTGTACGGATATAAAATCCATCATAAAAAAATAGAGGCACTGCAAGATTCTGCAGTACCTCTTTGTACATCTGAGCTAATAATAGTCCTCTATCCCCAATATTGCAATACACAATATTGTTTATTTTAATTTAATTCTTCAAATATCTATGCCAATCTGAACATTGTCATTCTCTTAATCACATACTTATCATGCAACTATTATGGACATAAGATAGAATGGTGTTGTACCCACACACTCATCATCAAGAACCGTTATCTCAAGTGTGTGTTTCTTCTTCTCATCGTGATGAAGCACAGGCTCCATATTGAAACAAAGCACATCATCATAATAACTTCCATCGCCCAAATTCATGAACATCGTCTGACCATTCTCTACCTTGGTCAAATCCAATATCATGCACGGCAT
>OIDB01000602.1_pt1 | contig 10312 bp, 8 predicted proteins | sample 1581471 | NCBI WGS metagenome assembly OIDB01 (sample SAMEA3882539, study PRJEB24775) | human gut metagenome | biome: human-associated habitat; feature: intestine environment; material: feces | place: Netherlands | collected 2009/2010 | reverse complement strand
TATTGAGTGTGTTTCTTGATTATAGTTGTTCAAATTCAACTTGCAATTTACCTCTTTTTTCTTTTTATTTCTGTAACATATGTTTTATCACATTACAAAATTTGGCGCACGCCATCAGGCCCAGGGATTGTCCTGCGCCGCTTCGCGGATCCGGTTCAGCAGGCTCTTGGCGTTCCACAGGAACCATTCGCCCGTGCTCGCCTTCTGCCGCAGGATGATGGGCCGGCTGCTGTCCGCGCCGCCGCTGCGGATAAAGAACTTGGCATAACCCTGGGTGGCATACGTGTAGGCGTTGGTCTCCACCGTCACCCTGTAGGGCTGGGACGGCGTGTAATTGTTCTGCGGCGTGGCCCCTTCGAAATAGGACCGGGCGACATAGGGGCAGTTCGCGAACCGGTCGCGGAGGAACTGCAGATCATAGGGCGTCAGCGGCTGCGGCCCTTTCAAGGCATTCAGCATGGCAATACCCGTGGCCGGATCTTCGCCGTAACGCGTCAGGGCTGCCACCGCATACGCCGCCACTTGCCGGGCCTCCGTGGAAGGCCCTACTTCGGCCGCTGAAGCGGGCAGGGTGTTGAAAGTGTAGGTCCTGTTTTCCATATTGTTCACCGCCCTCTGAGAACCCGATGTATTGATGTGCGGAACCAGGCCGCCGAGACCGCCTGTCGCCGCGCTGAGAGGCACTGCCAAAAGCATGGCTGCCAGGACTGCGGAAACAGCTTTCTTCATGGGACTCCCTCCTTATCTCTGCCTAAACCAACAGAAAGACAACATTATAGAAAGTTGGTAACCTCCTGTCTTCATTATACAGAAATCACGGCCGGAACCGTCCTGAGGAACACCTCAGTTTTGGGAAAACAGCGGATGGAAATGGGACTACTTTTTTCTCCCCGTTTGGGGTACAATAAAAGAACATCCTATGGAAATTCCCATAACTTAATGAGTTTGAAGTATTGATATCATGTGGACAATACAGCTGATTTTTTCTTCCTTCATTGTATGGTGCATCCTCGTCTGCTGCGCCGGCCTGCTGCAGCGTCTGCGGCGGCGCTGGAAAGCCCGCAGTCCGGAGCGCATCACGCCGGGGCCCTTTTCCGACCAGAACCCGCAGGCTCCGGCCGAAATCGGCACGGACACGGCGGAAAAAAAGGCCGTGCAGACCGGTGCGGCCGCCCATCCGGTGAAGTTCGCCGTCGTCATCTGCGCCCATAACGAGGAGCAGGTCCTGGGGCATATCCTGCGGGACCTGCAGGAGCAGCACTACCCGCAGGACCGGTACCATACCTTCGTCTTCGCGGACCACTGCACCGACGGCACGGTGGCACTGGCCCGCCGGTTTCCGAACGTCACCGTGTGGGAACACACCGAAGGCGAACGGAGCAGCAAGGGCAAAGTGCTGAACGACTTTATGCCGCGTCTTCTGACCCTGCCGGAAGCCTTCGACTGCATCGCCATCTTCGATGCGGACAACCAGATCGGGCCGGGCTTTTTGATGAAGTTCAACGAGGCCTTCACGGCCGGCGCCGCCATCGTGACGGGCCGCCGCCTGGCCCAGAATCCCTACGACTCCCTTGTCACGCAATGGTACACCATGTACTGGGCCATGGTCAACTCCATGTACAACCTGCCCCGTTACGAACTGGGCCTGTCGGCCATGGTCTCGGGCACGGGCTTCGCCTTCCGCGCCGACCTGCTGCGGGACGGCTGGTACTCGTGCAGCGTCTCCGAGGACGTGGAATTCACCTTCCAGCAGAACCTGGCCGGCCACCGCGTGGTCTACGTGGACAGCGCCTTCTTCTACGACGAGCAGCCGGCGCGTTTTTCCGTCATGTGGTCCCAGCTGCGGCGCTGGTGCACGGGCGGCATCCAGGTCTGCACCCACTATGCCTGGCACTGGTTCAGCGCTTTCACGGCCCGGCCTTCGTGGCGCCTCTTCGACATTTTCGCCGGCGTCTACCTGACAGGCCTCTTCGGCCTGACGGCCATCTGCTTCGTGCTGAACGCCTACGTCATGCTCCGCGACGGGCTGTACCTGCTCTTCTTCGTGCCGACCCTGGCGGGCTACCTGGCCACCATCCTCACGGGCTACCTGGCCGCGCGCCTGTCCGGCTGGCCGGCCCGCAAACTGGCAGCCGGCATCCTCACCATGCCCGTCTTCTATTCCCTGCTCTCGTACATTTCGCTCATTTCCATGTTCAAACACCAGAAGACATGGGTCAAAATCGAACACAAAAGCAGCCTCCGCAAATTCTGAAACCTTGCGAAGGCTGCTTCTTTTTTCGGGTACGATGTCCCCGACCGTCCGGCCGGCAATGCTTCGGGAGACACGTCAGCGCCGGAACATGTCCTGCAGGCGGACGTCCGGATGGTGATAGAGATTCTCTTTCGGAATGACGCGGCCATGGACGGCGATGCCGCCGTGGGGGCACCAGTAGGCGCAGGCCAGGCACTGGGTGCAGTGGCTGCCCAGGACGATTTTCCCTTCCTGCTCCGTAATGTTATGGTTCGGGCATACGCGCACGCAGACGCCGCAATGGACGCAGGCCGACGGATTAACCGACGGCTGCAGGAACCCCTTCGTCAGGGCCCGGCTCAGGGAGGAGCTCATGACGGTGGCGGCGAGGGAACGGCGGAGGGCCGACCGGTCCGTCGTGCGGCTCCGCACGGCCGCCATGTCGCGGGCTTCGCGCCGTGCCGTTTCCAGTCTGCTGTAGTCGTACGTGACCTGTTTTTTCCACGTCGCCGTGGAATTGGCGATCATGAAGAAGGGCTTGCCATAGGCAAGGCGGCAGCCCCGGCGCTGCAGGATGCGGTCCAGGTTGGACAGGGTGTTGCCGGCCGAACCGCCGCAGGTGACGGCCGCGTAAATATAGGAAGACGGATCGAAGCGGACGTGGTCCAGGAATTCCCTGACGGCGTCCGGGACGTCATTGTAGTAGACGGGGAACACGAGACCGATGACTTTGGCGGGCACCATGACGGGGCCTTCCCCTGTGCCGCGGGTTCCCTCCGGAGGCAGTACATCGGCCATATGACAGAGGCTGTCCCCCGTTTCTTCAGCCAGGACGCGGGCCACGCTCAGGGAATTACCCGTGCCGGAAAAATACAGAATCATGAAAAACACTCCTTTGCAATGGAAATCAGGGCGGCGTGATACCCAGGGCCAGGAACAGGACGAGGCCCAGGAGGCCCGATGCGGCCAGGGTCTTGATGGTACCGAACTTGCAGCGGATGGCGGCGAGGGACACGACGAAAATGAAGACGCCGATCCAGTCGGTCTGGGCCAGGCTGACGGGCGGTTCTTCGCGGTTCCATAAGGCCAGGAGCAGGATGCCGATGCCGGCGTTGCCGATGAGGGCGACCACGGCGGGCCGCAGGGCGTTCAGGACGCCGCGGATGGGGCCCACGTTGCCGTAGTGGTAATACAGGTAGCCCAGGAGCAGGACGATGACCACCGACGGAAAAACGAACCCGGCCGTGGCAGCGACGGAGCCGGGAATACCGGCCACTTTGCTGCCGACGAAGGTCGCCGCGTTGATGCCGATGGGACCCGGCGTCATCTGGGAAATGGTGAAGATGTCGACGAACTCGTTCATGGACAGCCAGGCGAAGCGGTTCACCACTTCCTCCTGGATGAGGGGCAGGGACGCGTAGCCGCCGCCGATGCAGAACAGGCCGACTTTGGCGAAACTCAGGAATAATTGCAGGATCAGTTCCATGGCGCGCCTCCTTAATTATACACGGGGTCGCGCATCAGGAGCAGCCCGATGACGGCGTCGACCAGGATGATTTCCATGATGTTGACGTGGAAGAAGACCGAGGCGATGAACGACCCGGCCATGATGACGAGCGGCAGGACGAGGCGCTTCTTCACCTGCTTGGCGACAAGTCCCAGCAGCACGTTGACGAGGACCGCCGACACGCCGCACTGCATGCCTTTCAGGATCATGCGCACGTAGGGGTTGGTTTTGAAGGCTTCGTAAAAATAGGAAATGACGGTGAGCGTGATGAGAGGCGGCAGGACGGTGGCGAACAGGGCCACGGCGGTGCCGCGGAACCCACCCATGCGGTAGCCCAGGATGATGGCCGCGTTGGCTGCCACCACGCCCGGCGCGGACTGGGCGATGGCCACGAGGTCCAGGGCCTCGTCGTCGCCGATCCAGCCGTATTCGTCGACGAATTTCGATTTCAGGAGCGGCACGATGACGAAGCCGCCGCCAACCGTAAAAGCACTTATGATGAAGGTCGACACGAAGAGCTTCCCATAACTGAAAGGCACCTTCGGGGCGGCCGGTTCTTGCACAGGATTCACAGGAATACTCCCTTCCTTTGATGACAGATGAGTCATTACGATGATGCAAATCTATTGTACCCCAGAACGGGGGAAAAAGGAAAGCCCGGACCGCGATGCCTTTCCGGCGTTCCGGCTTGACATCGCCCCTTAAAGTGTTATAATCTAGCCATAGCGAAAAATGCGAACAGTGATGCGAAGGACACAGGAGCTGCACCAGTTTTACAGAAAAGGCCGTGTATGTTGAGAGCGGCCGGACCAGGACATCTTCCCAACCCCCTTCAAACTGCCTTCGGAAAAGCGGGAAGCCGCCCAGTATGAAGCGCCGCTTGAACAGCGTTATCATTCAGAAAGCGGACTGCACAGCAGTCAATTTGGGTGGAACCGCGAGCAACCTCGTCCCGATGTCGGGCACGGGGTTTTTTTATTTCCCATGTTTTCTCAATCATTTTTCCATATATCATTACAGTTTTAGGAGGAACAAACAATGGCTGACTGCAAAGTAACGTTGAAAGATGGCAGCGTACGGGAATATCCCGCAGGCACCACCTATCTGGAAATCGCCAAGAGCCTGAACCAGAAACTGGGCAAACAGGCCCTGCTGGCTGTTGTAAATGGTGAAAACAAGGACCTGAGCGACAAGCTGGAACAGGATGCGAAGGTCGAATTCGTAACGCCGGACACGAAGGAAGGCCTCCATGCCATCCGCCATACGGCGTCCCACGTCATGGCCCAGGCCATCCAGCACCTGTTCCCGGGTGTGAAGTTCGCCATCGGCCCGGCCATCGACAATGGCTTTTATTACGATCTGGACAGCGACCATGTCTTCACGCCCGATGACCTGCGCGCCATCGAGAAGGAAATGGCCAAGATCGTCAAACAGAACATTCCCCTGGTGCGCAGCGAAGTTTCCCGCGAAGAAGCGCTGGCCCGCTTTGCCGCGGAAAATGAAATCTACAAAGTGGAACTGATCAACGACCTGCCGAAGGACGCCGTCATCAGCCTCTACACCCAGGGCGACTTCACCGACCTGTGCGCCGGTCCGCACTGCCCCTCCACGGGCCGTGTCAAAGCCTTCAAGCTGATGAGCATCGCCGGCGCTTACTGGCGCGGCAATGAAAAGAACAAGATGCTGCAGCGCATCTACGGCACGGCTTTCGCCAGCAAGGAAGACCTGGACGCCTACCTGCACATGCTGGAAGAAGCGGAAAAGCGCGACCACCGCAAACTGGGCAAGGAACTGGATATCTTCAGCCTCCACGACGAAGGCCCGGGCTTCCCGTTCTTCCATCCCAACGGCATGCTGCTGCGCAACGCCCTGCTGGAATACTGGCATCAGGTACACCGCAAATACCATTACGATGAAGTCATGACCCCTATGATCATGAACCGCGAACTGTGGATCCGTTCCGGCCACTGGGATCATTACCGCGAAAACATGTACTTCACCAAGATTGACGGCGAAGATTACGCTATCAAGCCTATGAACTGCCCCGGCGGCATGCTGGTCTACAACACCCGTCCCCATTCCTACAAGGAACTGCCCCTGCGCTACGCAGAACTGGGCCTGGTACACCGTCATGAACTGTCCGGCGCGCTGCACGGCCTGTTCCGTGTCCGCTGCTTCACCCAGGACGATGCCCATATCTTCATGACGCCGGAACAGATCCAGCCGGAAATCACGAACGTCATCAAGCTGTTCAACGAAGTATATGCCACCTTCGGCCTCAAGTACCACGCGGAACTGTCCACCCGTCCGGAAAACTCCCTGGGTACCGACGAATCCTGGGAAATCGCGACGGAAGGCCTGCGCAAGGCCCTGGAAAACAACCACCTGCCGTACGTGGTCAACGAAGGCGACGGCGCCTTCTACGGCCCCAAGATCGACTTCCATCTGGAAGACTCCCTGGGACGCACCTGGCAGTGCGGCACCATTCAGCTGGATATGCTGCTGCCGGAAAAATTCAACTGCGAATACACCGGTGAAGACGGCCAGAAACACCGTCCGGTCATGATCCACCGCGTCGTATACGGTTCCATCGAACGCTTCATCGGCATCCTGATTGAACATTACGCCGGTGCCTTCCCGGTCTGGATGGCTCCGAACCAGGTCCGCGTGCTGCCCATTACGGATAAGCAGCAGGACTATGCGAAGAAAGTCTATGACAAGCTGTTCGAACTGGGCTACCGCGTCACCCTGGACGACCGCTCCGAAAAGATCGGCAAAAAGATCCGCGAAGCACAGGTCCAGAAGGTTCCCTACATGCTGGTCATCGGCGCCAAGGAAGCAGAAGACGGCACTGTAGCCGTCCGCAAGCGCCATGGCGGCGACCTGGGCGCAATGAAGCTCGATGCCTTCATCGCCCGCCTGCAGCAGGAAATCGACGACAAGGTACAGGATTGACAGCCCTTTCCTGCCTGACAGATTCAAACCATGTTTTCCCTGGCCGGTCCCTTCGGGGGCCGGCTTTTTTCGTGCTGCCGGGCTGTCATTACGCCCCCTTTTCTTTCCTTAAATTATGCGTTATAATTATCTGATAGCAGCCTTTTTTCCGACGCCTGCCCTACCCCGGCAGCGGCGGCAGAAGGTAAAGCTTCCCCAAGGAAAGAAGAGGACAGATTCATGATAAGGCATTCCCTGTACCGTTTTCTGGCGTCCCTGCTGGCCCTGGCCACCTTCCTGGTCCCGGCCGCCGCGCAGGCCAAACAGAAAACGTCCTTCATTTTCATCCCCCTGGATAACCGTCCTGTCTGCTACGATTACCCGGTCCGGGTCATGGAAGCGGCAGGTTACAAGATCTATACACCGCCGGCCAAGTTCCTGGCCACCCGCACGGCCCCGGCCGATACGGAAAAGTTGTGGGACTGGCTGGAACACCGGGCGGAGAAGGTGGATGGCGCCGTCATCTCGACGGATGCCCTGATTTACGGCGGGCTGGTCGCCTCCCGGACGCACAACATCCCGCTGGACGCGCTGCAGGCGCGCGTGACGCGGCTCAAGAACCTGAAAATGGACACGAACATCCGCTTCTACGGGTTCTCGACGCTCATGCGGACGCCCCGCGAAAGTTACGGCAATGTGGAACCGGCCTATTACAGTGATGTCGGGCCGGCCATCTTCAAATATTCGCAGCTGGCGGACAAATCCGATGTCCACGCCGAATCCCTGCTCGAGGACTTCGAATCGGGCACGCTGGAACGCAACATGGCCAAGAGCCATCTGAAGGACTGGCTGGACCGGCGCGGCAAAAACATGGAGATCAACCGTGAACTGGCCATGCTCGCCCGCATGGGCCGCTTCGATTATTTTGCCGTGGGCAAGGACGACAACGCTCCCTACTCGCACACCCATATGGAGGCGCGCCATCTGTCCCTGAGCAATGCCGATGTATCGGCATCGGAATTCCAGATCCTGCCGGGTGTGGACCAGCTGGGCCTGCTCCTGCTCACCCGCGCCGCCAATGAACAGATTGGCCGCGTGCCGAAAGTGTACCAGATGTACGTGGAAGGCGTCGGGCCCAAAACGATTCCGCAGTATTCGGACCTGCCCCTGGGCACGTCCATTCCTGAACAGATCCTCGCCGCCGGCGGTTCCCTCGTGAACGACCCGGCCCAGGCGGATGTCGTGCTGGCCATCAACACGCCGGCTGACGGCATCACCCGCGACTCGACGGACCTGTCCAACCAGTATTTTGCTTCGCCGTCCAATAAACGGTATATCACGAACCTGGGCCACATGCTGGACCAGGGCCGCAACATTTCCCTGGCCGACGTCGCCTTCTCCAACGGCGGGGACAACGGCTTTATGAACGAAATGTCCCTGCGCGGCTTCACGGAACGCCTGAGCGCCTACAACGGCTGGAACACGGCGGACAACGCCATCGGTTTCGCCATCGCCCAGGGCATGCTCGCCGAAACCACGCCGAAGGAAAAACAGCTGGCGCTCATGCGGGAACGCATCCTGGACGACTGGTACTACCAGTCCAACGCGCGCCGCATCATTTCCACGGATTTGGAAAAGAAGAAGGCAAACGCCCTCAAATACAACCTGGGCGCCCATCGTCCGGAAATCCGGAAAACCGCCCAGCAGGATATGGAACGGCTTTCCAAGAACTATGCCATTACGGTCGGAACGACCTTCCAGGTCGATTTCCCGTGGGACCGTCTGTTCGAGGTCAGCATCGAAAACCTCAAGACCAGCCGGAGTCTGCGCAATGCCGCTTCCCTGCGGCTGCTTCCGGATGTCCCTGTATTTAAGGAATAAGGAGTGACATCATGCAGGAATCCTATTTCAGCTCTTTGTTGGAAACCGGGCCTTTCGGCATCAGTTATTTCAACTGGATCTTATCCCTGTCGCTGGCTTACTTTGTGCATAACGACGCCCGCAACCACAATGTGCCGCACGCCGCCTGGTGGTCCCTGGGCACGTTCCTTGCGTGGATCATCTTCCTGCCGCTCTACCTGTTCAGCCATGTGCGCGGCCGGAAAGAAAAGGAATAAACGGAAAACGACAAAAAAGGAAGGCTCCATTCCCGTCCAGGACGGGAGTGGAGCCTTTTTGCGTCCGGAAAATTCCACGACATCGTATCTTGCAGGCAGGCGTCACAGGCTCACGCCGTCTTTGAAGATGGCGATGCCCCGGAATCCGTTCTGCTCATTTTTGGAACGTTTGCCGCCGGCCGTTTCCAGCACCAGCTGCAGCAGGCGCTGTCCGGCCTGGTCCAGCGTTTCGCCTTCCGCCACGGTACCGGCGTTGAAATCAATCCAGTTGGCTTTACGTTCCGCCAGTTCCGAGTTGGAGGCGATCTTCAGCGTCGGGACGGGCGTGCCGAAGGGCGTGCCGCGGCCCGTGGTGAACAGGATCAGCTGGGCGCCGGCAGCGGTCAGGGCCGTACTGGAAATCAGGTCGTTGCCCGGCCCGTAGAGCAGGGAAAGTCCCGGCGTGCGGACGCGGTCACCGTAGCCGAGCACATCGGACACCGGCGCCGTACCGCCCTTTTGTACGCAGCCGCAGCTCTTGTCCTCGAGGGTCGAAATGCCGCCGGCCTTGTTGCCGGGACTGGGATTTTCGTACACCACCGTATGGTGGGACAGGAAATAGTCCTTGAAGCCGTTCAGCATGGCCGCCGCCTTCTGAAAGACTTCCGGCGACACGCAGCGGTCGAGCAGCATCGATTCGGCGCCGAACATTTCCGGCACTTCCGTCAGGATCGTGCTGCCTCCTTCGGCCAGGAGCAGGTCGCTGAAACGGCCGACCGCCGGGTTCGCCGTAATGCCCGAGAGGCCGTCGGAGCCGCCGCACTTGAGGCCCACGACGAGTTTCGAAGCCGGCAGGGGCTGGCGCCGTAATTGGCCGGCAAAGGCCACGCATTCCTGCAGCAGCTTCCGCCCGGCGGCAAATTCGTCTTCCACCTGCTGGCACGTCAGGAAGCGGATCCGTTCCGGGTCGTAGTCTCCCAGCTCTGCCGCGAACTGTTCGTGCGTCAGGTTCTCACAGCCGAGATGCAGGACCAGCACGGCGCCCGCATTGGGATGACGGGCCAGGGCGGCCAGCAGTTTGCGTGTCTGCGCGTGGTCGGCGCCGCTCTGGCTGCAGCCGTAGGGATGGGGGAAGGCGTAAAGGCCGTCCACCGTGGTTCCCTGGAGCAGGTCCTGGTTGTCTGCCGCCAGTTTGCGCGCCACATCGTTCACGCAGCCGACGGTGGGCAGGATCCAGACTTCGTTGCGGATGCCCGCCTGCCCGTCCTTGCGCAGAAAGCCCTGGAACGTTTCCGCCGGACGCGGCGCCAGGCGGCAGTCCACGGGATGATAGGCATAGGCCACTTCGCCCGACAGGTTCGTCTGCATATTGTGCGTGTGCACGTGGGCCCCGGCGGGAATATCCGCCACGGCATGGCCGATGGCGACGCCGTACTTGCGGACATCCTCCCCTTTCGCGATGGGCCGCAGGGCGACCTTATGGCCCCGCGGGATATCTTCGCCGCCGCCAGCCAAGGCGATCCCTTTGGGCAGAGCCTTGTG
>OIDB01000600.1_pt1 | contig 10337 bp, 7 predicted proteins | sample 1581471 | NCBI WGS metagenome assembly OIDB01 (sample SAMEA3882539, study PRJEB24775) | human gut metagenome | biome: human-associated habitat; feature: intestine environment; material: feces | place: Netherlands | collected 2009/2010 | reverse complement strand
GAAAAGGACGTTGACGGCATCACGGACGGTTCGATGGCTGGTGTGTTTACCAACATGCCCATCGGCTATCCGCCCTGCACGGCGCAGGCCTGCCTTGAGATCCTGAAATACTACAACGTGCCGCTGTCCGGCAAACGGGCCGTGGTCGTGGGCCGCAGCCTGGTGGTGGGCAAGCCCGCCGCCATGATGCTGGATCGGGAGAACGCCACCGTGACCCTCTGCAATTCCCGCACCCGGGACCTGCCCGCCCTCTGCCGGGAGGCCGATGTGCTGGTGGTCGCCATGGGCAGGCAGGGAGCCATCGGGGCCGATTGCCTGCGGGAAGGTCAGGTCGTGGTGGATGTGGGCATCCACGTCAACGAAGAGGGCAAGCTCTGCGGCGATGTCCGCTTTGATGAGGCAGAACCCATCGTGGAGGCTGTTACCCCGGTGCCCGGCGGTGTGGGCACAGTGACCACCTCTGTGCTGGTGGGCCATGTGGTGGATGCCGCATCCGCACAGTAAAACAGAAAACAACAGGCGGTGCCGGAGATTTCCGGCACCGCCTGTTGCTCTTATACGGTTGCAAGCACGGCAAGGATGCTCTGCCAGCGGGGGTTCTGCACCTGCTGCGCGGCACGGCGGGGCGCGGAAGGTGAAACCGTGCGGGCAGGACGCTGGACGCAGTCAGCCGGCTGCGCAAAGGGGGAGGCGAGTTCGGCCTGCCAGCGGGCGGCCAGTGCCATGGCTTCAGGGCTGGATTGCAGGGCGCGGCGCTCCGTTCCGGCCAGAAAATCGCCCAGCCAGCAGAGAATGGCCGCAATGGGCAGGCAGTCGGCGGCACGGGTGGACCAGTAGTTCCACTCGCCGCCCCGGCCCACAAAGCTCTCCACGGTGATCATGGCACCTTCCCGGGCAGATTGAGGCAGGCAGGAGCGGGAGGTGCCTGCCGCGCGGCGCAGCTCCCGCAGAATGATCTCGGTACGGCCCGTGTCCAGGGCATCGTCCCGGATGCAGGCGGAAAAGTCCGCACTGTCCAGCAGGTTTTCGGCCCGGGTGGGGAATTGCCCTGTCATCTCGCCGGATGCGTTGTGGCAGAGCTGCCAGCCCTTGCGGAACAGCTGGAAGTTCAGGTTGCGGCGGCCCATGGTGGAGTAAAACACCTGGGCGCGGCCATTGGGAGACTGCCGCAGCTCCAGATAGGCATCAGCGCCGCCCAGGTCCTGTACCTTGACGGTCAGGAGCAGGGAAGAATTGTTTTTCTGTGCGGACATGGCACGGTGCATCTCTTCAAAATAGCGGCTGGCATCCATAGCGGGTCTCCTCTCTGGTTTTGGATGATGTGTCGGAAACCATCCATCGGTTGTTCTCTGCCTGTATTATAACATATACGACAACAAAATACAACTATAAGTTTGACAAAAACCAAAATATTTTGGAAATTCGGGGATACTGACAAACGGATTGGTTGTAAATGGAAAAGGCTTCTCCCGTCGGAGAAGCCTTTTGTGGTGGCAGGATTCAATCGCCCAGCTCCCGGATCTCATTCTGGATGAGCCGCCCGGCGGCGCGTGCCAGCTGATCCATGCCCCGGATGCGGGCGAGATTTTTGCCGTAGATGCGTTCTGCATCGTGGCTGGAGCTGTCCTCGCCCATGAACACGGCAGAGACACGCAGACCCTTGCGCCGCAGGGTGCGCACCTCGGCGGCGGCATCGTCCACACCGTAGGAGCCGCCGTAATCACAACCCAACGGTTGTTCCGGGCTGGGCGGTACGCGGCGGCTGTCGTTGGGGGAAGCATCCGTCAGCAGGATGAGCAGATGCCGGGGTGCGGGGCCGGGGTCAAAGCTGACCAGATCGCCTGCCGCCCGCAGGGCAAGGCCGTCGCGGTTCCAGCCCGATGCAAAATACTGGTCGATCCCCTGCAGGCTTTTGTCCGCAAAGCCCTTGAGCACCCGCAGAACCGTATAGCCCCGCAGGCTGCAGAAGCTGCTGACCCGCACCGGGATGCCGCAGGCGGCAAGGCTCTGGGCCAGGATCGTGCCCTGCGCCGTAATGACCTCCTGACAGTGGAGCCGGGAAGCCGACGCGTCCAGCAGCAGGTCCACGGTGAAGGAGGGCTGATTCTCCTCCTCGGCACAGCGGAACACCCGGCTGTCGTTCAGAAGGGGAGCGCGCCAGACCCGCTCCGGGTCCAGAGCGCCGCTGCGGGCGATCCGGGCATTGGGCTGCTGGTGGACCAGAATGCAGTTGCGGATCTGCTCGGTGAGCCGGAGCACTACGCTGCGGTGAAGCGCCCGGTTTTTGGCGTAGTAGGCGCGGTTGCGGTCGGCCTGCAGCTGAGCCTGCTCGGCCAGGTGCTTTGCCTCCGGTGTGGGAGCCTGTTCCGGGCTGGGCACGCCGGAGGCAAACCAGAGGCGGCACCCGAGGTGCGCCCCGGTGCAGAGCGCCTGCTCGGCCTTGCGCATGCGCTCGGGCGGGTAGAGGGAACGGCCAAAGCAGCTTTCAATGTAGGCGCGGTCCTCGGCGGCATTCTGCCGCAGGGTGATGTGGGCCAGCCGCTTGTCTGCCGTGGGGCCGGAGCCGCCCGCCTCCACGGAACCGGAGTGCTCTACGGTCAGCCGGTCGGTCTTGATCATCTGGGTGGGCAGCGTTTTGGTGGCAAGAGAGGCCAGCAGCCCCTCCAGATGCAGATGAAGCCCCACTTTGTGCCGGATCCTGCCGTCAAACAGGGCAAACTTTGCAAACAGGCCCAGCAGCTCACCCTTGAGCTGGCCGGGCTGGGGCGGTTGGGAGGGAGAAAGTGCCTCTGCCAACCGGCTCTCGTAGGGGGTCATCACAGGCGGATGCCTGCCCTGTACGGTGCGCCAGCGGTCAGCCTGCATGGTGTAGACCAGCTGATTTTTTGCCATCCACTCCTGCCGCGAAAGCTTGTACTGGATGCCGAAGAAATAGTCCGCGTGGGCCCGGCGCAGCTCGGAAAGGACCGGGCGGCGGGGCAGCTCCAGCAGATAGACCGCGCTTTCGAGGTAGAGCCATGTCAGATCGTCCAGCTGACTCTCCCGGAGATCGCCGTCCCATGTGGCAAAAAGGTCGCGGAGCAGGTCGTCGCCATAGTATTTGTGCACCAGCCCCACGACACAGTTCATATAAAAATCAATCGTGCCGTCGGTGTTGCGGGCCAGGAAAAGCGGCTCAAAGCCGTAGGCTCCCGCCGCCGCCCACACCTGATTGGCGGGCATCCATCAGCGGAACAGCTTTTCAGCCGTCAGGCTGGCCGGGATGCGGGCGGCGATCACGTCCCGGATCAGCCCCTGCTCGTAGGAATCAAAGGCCTTATTGGTGATGCCCATGTCCAGCGCGGGCCCCGCGGCCACGCCCCGGCGCATCAGGCGCAGAGCGTCCAGCATTCCGCGCAGATCCAGCGCTTTGGTGGAAATTTCGGCGCTGTCGCATTTCTTTTGCAGGTCAAGGAAGAGCAGAGCAAACTGGTGCACATATTTGTCCGTCAGGTCGGCAAACTGGGCCCGCAGCAGCTTTTCAAGGTTTTCCTCCGTGATGGTGGGCATCTGGATGACTGCAAAGCGGGAAGTCAGGGCCTCGTTCAGCTCCCGGGTGCCCGCGTAGCCATAGTTCATGGTGGCGATGAAGCGGGTCTCTTCGGCCAGCGGGATGCGCTCGTAGCCGGGCACATCAATGGCGCGGCGGAAGTCCAGCACGGCGTGGAGGACGGCCAGGGCCTCGTTTTTGGCCATGTTGATCTCGTCCAGCACGCCGAAGCCGCCGCACTGGGCACAGCGGTAGACCGGCCCGGGCCGGAAGGTGACCGCCCCATCCACAAAGGTGTCCATGCCGATGAGGGAGGCTGCATCCATGTTCACATGGAACGAGATGTCCCATGCGGGGCGGCCAAAGGCGGCGGCCAGATTCTCGGCCAGCACATTTTTGCCGGTGGCCTTGCCGCCGGCCAGCAGCAGGTTCTCGCCGCAGAGCAGGGCCGCCAGTGCCTGCTCCCAGACCTCCCGGCCATAATAGGTAAAGCCGGAAGCCGGGATGCGGGGGCGCAGGGCCTCGGGCAGAGCGTGGGCGGCGCGGTATTCTTCCACAGCGCGCAGCAGGTCGGGGCTGATGCCCTCCTGCCGTAATGTTTCCATCAGATCAGACATCCAAGACATCTCCTTGCGGTTGGCTTTGCCAAACCGATTTTTCAGCTTTATCATAGCACAACCGCTCCGGTTTGTGTAGGGGGCGCGGGGGCATTTTTTGCCGGATTTTTGCCCGGGAAATGCCGCAGGGTGGAACGGATCTGTGTGCTGCCGTGCGGACGAAGGAGCTTTTCGTGCCCGGGGATCGTGCGGCAGCGGATATTTTGTGGAAAGCTGTCGAAATGGCAGGTGTTCCGCGTTGTGGGTATCCACTTTTGGCTCAGAATGGTAAAAATTCCGGAAATTCGATTGACAAATCTGAATATTTATCGTATAACCTATATATGGGAACAATTCCGGAGGGAATGCGGAACTCGTGCCCCTGCCCGTTCCTGTCGGAGGAACCACGGTCTGGTTCTGGTGCCGGTGTACTTGGTTTGGTGCAGACGGTATGTATAGATTGATTTGAAAGAGAGGAATCCCCGTTATGATGAACAATGAGATCAAAATGCCCGCTAACTTTGCTGCGATCGATGAGAACGAAATGGTGTACCTGCAGGGTGGCGCAACCACCGAGGCCACCGCTTGGGACGTGTTCCTGAATGTTGGCAAGCTGTTCAACTACATCGCCCGCGTGTTCTCCGCAGGCAGCTCCATCGTCAACAACATCAATGTTATCGTGACCACCTTCCAGACCCTGAGCACCTTCAGCCTGACCGCTAAGAACTAAGGTTTGGGCCAAAACCGAATCAGCATTCACAGGGCATCCGCTCCGGCAGGCGCGGGTGCTTTTTTTGCTGTACAGGGCGGGAAGGTATTCGCCCCCAAATGCAGGAAAGCCGCCGTTTTTCTGCAAAGCGGGCGGATTGTCCATTGACAAGGCTCAAGAGGGTGTCGTATACTAACGATGCCTTGCAAGAAACCCCGCATCCGCGGAATAAAAGAGGAGAGAGAATATGAAAAATAACAACAGCAGCATCAAGCCCGTTGTCGCTGTCGGTATCGGCGCGGCATTGTTCTTTGTTCTGGGGCGTTTTGTGGCCATTCCCAGCCCGGTGCCCAACACCAACATCAGCCTGCAGTACGCCGTTCTGGCCCTGCTGGCTGCCATGTACGGCCCCGTGGTCGGCGGCCTGATCGGCTTCATCGGCCACACCCTCATCGACCTGTCCTGGGGCGGCAGCCCCTGGTGGAGCTGGGTCATCGCCTCCGCCTTTGTGGGCGTTGTGGTGGGCCTGTTCTCCAAGAAGCTGAACCTGCAGGAAGGCGAGTTCAGCAAGAAGCAGGCCGCTTTCTTTGCGCTGGCCAATATCGTGGCCCATCTGCTGGCCTGGATCCTGGTGGCCCCCGTGCTGGATATTGCCATCTACGCCGAGCCCGTCAAGAAGGTGTTTGCACAGGGTGCATTTGCTGCCGTGTCCAACAGTATCACCGCTGTGGTGGTGGGCGGCCTGCTGGTGCTGGCTTACACCAGAACCATCGCCAAGAAGGGCTCTCTGGATCAGGAGTGATCCCCGCATGAAACCCGGCCTTTCCATCTGCGCCGTCCGGCCCGTTGGAAAGGCTTTTTTGATGAACAGCTGAGGTACCATACCCATGGCAGAACGTAAACCCATCATCTCATTCCGCAACTTTTCCTTCCAGTACCGCGCCCAGAAGCGCCCCACCCTGACCGATATCAATCTGGAGATCTACCCGGGTGAACGGGTGCTCATTGCGGGCCCCTCCGGCAGCGGCAAGAGTACGCTGGCGGGGTGCATCAACGGGCTGAACCCGTTTTCCAACCCCGGCGCGTACACCGGTACCCTGACCGTGGACGGTGTGGATGCGCCTCACAGCAGCCTCTTTGAGCTTTCGGCCCATGTGGGCACGGTGCTGCAGGACCCGGACGGCCAGTTCATCGGGCTGACCGTGGGCGAGGACATTGCCTTTGCACTGGAAAACAGCTGCACCCCGCAGGATGAGATGCACGCCATCACCCGCCATGCCGCCGAGCTGGTGGGCATCGAGAACCATCTCGGCTATGCACCGCACGAGCTTTCGGGTGGGCAGAAGCAGCGGGTGAGCCTGGCGGGCGTGATGGTGGATCAGGTCAAGATCCTGCTCTTCGATGAGCCGCTGGCCAACCTCGACCCCGCTACCGGCAAGCAGGCCATTGAGCTGATCGACGAGATCCAGAAAAAGACGGATACCACAGTGCTCATCATCGAGCATCGGCTGGAGGATGTGCTCTGGCGGAACGTGGACCGCATCGTGCTGGTGAACGGCGGCACCATTCTGGCAGACCTGCGCCCGGACGAGCTGCTCTCGGGCAGCCTGCTGGCGGAAAACGGCATCCGGGAGCCGCTGTATGTCACGGCTCTGCGCTATGCCGGGGTGGATATCACTCCGGACAAGCACCCCGCCCATGTGGACAGTCTTGTGCTGGACGATACCGACACCCAGAAGCTCCGGGACTGGTTCACGGCCCGGCCCCGGCCCGCCGCGCAGCCGGAACGGGAGCCGCTGCTGGAGGTAAAGGGCCTGAGCTTTGGTTATCAGAAGGGCCAGCAGACCCTGCGGGATGTCAGCTTCTCGATCGGCAAGGGGGAGATGGTGAGCATCGTGGGCCGGAACGGCGCGGGCAAATCCACCCTCTCCAAGCTCATCTGCGGCTTCGAGACCCCGGATGCGGGCGAGATCTTCCTGAACGGCAAGCCGCTGGCTGAGGAGAACATCCGCCGCCGCGCCCAGCACATCGGCTATGTGATGCAGAACCCCAACCAGATGATCTCCAAAACCATGATCTTTGAGGAAGTTGCGCTGGCCTTGCAGGGCAGCGATATGCCCCAGGAACAGATCCGCCAGCGGGTGGAAGATACTCTGAAGGTTTGCGGGCTGTACCCCTTCCGCAACTGGCCCATTTCTGCACTGAGCTTCGGCCAGAAAAAGCGGGTGACCATTGCCAGCGTGCTGGTGCTTGACCCGGAGCTCATCCTTCTGGATGAGCCCACCGCCGGGCAGGATTTCCGGCACTATACCGACATCATGGAGTTCCTGCGGGGCCTGAATGCCCGGGGCGTGACGGTGGTGATGATCACCCATGACATGCACCTGATGCTGGAATATACCCGCCGCGCGCTGGTGTTCTGCGACGGACGGCTCATTGCAGACCGCACCGCGGCCGCCGTTCTGTGTGACCCTGCGCTGGTGGAACAGGCGGCCCTGAAGGAGACCAGCCTGTACACGCTGGCCAACCGCTGCGGCATCACGCCCGCCGAGAAATTTGTGGAGCGCTTTATCGCGGCAGACAGGGAGGTGCGCGCCGATGGCTGCTAATACCGTTTTGAACTATATACCGCGCAAAAGCGTGGTACACGACCTGACCGGAACCACCAAGCTGGCGTTCTTCCTGCTGTTCACCTTTGCCAGCATGATCACCTACAACACCTGGGTGCTGCTGGGCCTGTTGGTGGTCAGCCTGCTGGCCTTCAGGCTGAGCCGGATCAAATTCCGGGAAGTCCGATTTATGATGACCTTCATGCTGGTGTTCCTGCTGCTGAACAACCTGTTCATCTTCCTGTTCGATCCCAATCAGGGTACCACCCTGTATGGCACCCGCACGGTGCTCTGCCACCTGTTCTGGCGGTATGACCTGACAGCGGAACAGCTGTTCTACATGATCAACATCAGCCTGAAATATTTTGTGGCCCTGCCGGTGGCCATCCTCTTCATCTCTGCCACCGACCCCAGCGAGTTTGCTGCCAGCCTGAACAGCATCGGCATCTCGTATAAGGTCGGATATTCGGTGGCCATTGCCCTGCGCTACATCCCCGATATCCAGCGCGACTACCACAGCATCAGCCAGGCCCAGCAGGCCCGCGGCGTGGAGCTAGGCAAAAAGGAACCATTCTTCAAGCGGATGAAGAACTCTGTCAACATCCTGCTGCCGCTCATCCTGACCAGTCTGAACCGCATCGACACCATTTCCAATGCGATGGAGCTGCGCGGCTTCGGCAAGAACAGCAAGCGCACCTGGTATACCCAGCGCCCCTTTGCCCGGCGGGACTTCGTTGCCCTGGGCGTGGGCGCGGCCCTGCTGCTCATCAGCCTGACCGTGACCATCCGCTTTGGAAGGTTCTATAACCCATTCCTCTGAACAAAAAGGCATCCCCGCACTTCCTGTTTCGGCAGGCTGTGCGGGGATGTTTTGCTTTTACAGACCGTTGGTTCAATGATGCCGCAAGAAAGAGGGGGGCTGTGTTACGCTGCGTCCACGAACTCCTCCGGGTCTTCCACGGCATCGGTGATGGTCTCCTCCGCGTCATCGGAGGAGTCGGCAGACTGCTCCGGGTGGAGCAGGGCATTGAGCAGGTCACGGAAGTCGATCAGGCTGTCGTCCACCTGCTGATTCCGGGCCAGCAGGTCCTGCACCATGTCGGGCTTGTCGGTGATGAGGTCGTCCACGCCCAGCTCCAGCATGTGGGTGGCGACCTTTTCGCGGTCGATGGTCCAGGCAGACACAGTCTTGCCCCGCAGATGGACGGCGTTGACCATGCCGGAGGTGATAAAGGTGGTCTCCACGCTGAAAAAGTCGGCATCGGGCAGGTCGTAGTAGTTGCCTACGCCCAGAGCCAGAATGTAGCCGGTGGGGTACTCAGGAGCCAGCGCTTTGACCTTGTGCAGGGTCTCGTAGCTCTGGGAGGTGATGACGCAGTTGGAGCTGTCGAAACCGTATTCCCGCAGCAGGCGTACAGTCTCAGCCTCCAGAGCAGGGGTGGCGGCGCTGGGCTTGATCTCCACGTTCAGGCCGATGCGGCCCCGGCAGAGCTGCAGCACCTGTTCCAGGGTGGGAATCCGGGTGTCGGCAAAGCGGCTGCTGAACCAGCGGCCAGCGTCCAGCTGTGCCACTTCGGCGTAGGTCAGATCATAGACTTTTGCATTTTTGCCGGTACAGCGTTTCAGGTTTGAATCGTGGGTCACCACGACCACGCCGTCGCTGGTCATCTGCACATCCAGCTCGGCCCACTCGCAGCCTTGATCGATGGCCAGCTGGAAAGCGGGCAGGGGGTTTTCCGGTGCGGCAGCGGAGTAGCCGCGGTGCGCGGTGACTACCGGCGCAACGCCGCCCAGCATGGAGAGCAGTTCGTCGTCTCTGGGCAGGGCAAGGTAACAGAATGCCAGCGCAAAGGTGAGCAGAGTAGCACCCGCAACCGATGCACCCAAAAGCAGCCTGCCGGTGGAACGGTGATGCTTTCCGCTCTGGACCGGCTCCGGCTCAGAGGGGAGAGACTCCCGCAGGCGGCAGTGCAGCATGGCGAGGATCGTGCACTGCGCCATGGTGATGGCGCAGTCGATCAGGAACTGGAAGAAAGGCATCTCAATGGCCAGCGCCGCGCGGGACAGGTTGTAGACGGCATCCTTATGGCTGACCATGGCGGGCAGCGCCGCGCGCGCCTTGCTGGTCAGCAGGCGGAAGTCCGGCACAAACGCCGCAAACGCCAGCTCGGGGTCAATGTCCTTCTTGACGCTGTAGACCTGGCCCTCGTCGATGACGCTGGTCACAAAGCCGCCCAGCATGGCGGGGGCGACGTTGTCGGGATGGCCCTCGATGGCCGTCGCCAGCGTCAGCATCTGGCGCTCGGTCAGCTTGTCGCCCAGCAGGGCGTTCGCGCCCATGATGCCCGCCACGATGCAGGCCGAGCTGGACCCGAGGCCGCGTGCCATCGGGATGTCGTTGCGCTGGGTGATGCGCAGACCCTTCAGCGGAATGCCCAGCTGGTCATAGACGACCCGGGCCGAGCGGTAGACCAGGTTGTTGCTGCCCGCCGGGACGTGGGTCCCATCGACGGACGAAATCTGAATGCGGTCCGATTCCTCAAACGTAAAGACGTTGTGCATCGAAACGGCCAGACCCAGCGAGTCAAACCCGGCGCCGACGTTGGCGCTGGTGGCCGGGACGGTTACAGTTACCATATACCCTGCCCCCTCTCAGTCTTCCAGCTTCTTCATGGCCAGCGCGACCTTGCCGCCCAGCACTTCAATTTTCTCCGTGACAGCGGCAATATCCGCAGACGTGGCGGCATCGACCAGATAGGCGGCCTCGCCGTTGTCCTCAAAGACCACATGGCCCGCACCGGCCACGCTGGGCAGCAGCACCGCCGCCACACCGGTCACGCGCAGATACCACGGGTAGGTGTTCCTGTCCTCAAGCAGGCCCTCCGGCTTCACGG
>OIDB01000587.1_pt1 | contig 10477 bp, 3 predicted proteins | sample 1581471 | NCBI WGS metagenome assembly OIDB01 (sample SAMEA3882539, study PRJEB24775) | human gut metagenome | biome: human-associated habitat; feature: intestine environment; material: feces | place: Netherlands | collected 2009/2010 | reverse complement strand
AGTTCCAAACGACGCTCGTTGCGAATCAACTCACGCATTTTAATTTTGTCACCAGCGCACTCTTCCAAGTATGGATCCCCGCCAAACTCGCCAATTCCGGCACGCTTACGGATTGCCTTGATTACATCGTAAGCTGAGTAGTTGTGAGATCCCCTACCCTTTGGTCCCCAAGCCTCGTTGGCAGCCTCAGCGTAATCGAGGAATATCTCAGTATAGCGAATATACACAGGATAATGATACTGAGGATTCTTTGAATTAGGGTCAGGATTACAATCCTCACGCAACAGCTTTTTCATGTAATAGCCTGTACGAGTAGAATTGGAAATCTTATTCAAACCATCATTGTTATTAGCCGTCGTAATGTCTGTATGAATGGTCTTTCCCTTATAAGTACTACCATCATGAATGATATAAAGGTCAAGACGAGGATCTCGATTGCTGTAAGGATTCAACTTATCATACTCAGAACGATCATCGGTGATAGGATAACCATTTACAGCAGGGAATGCATCGACCAGATTCTGAGTTGGGTTGATTCTACCCTTACCATAAAGAGACGGAGGGAAATTATCAGACTCTTGGTTCAGACCAAGATCCCAGTCATCAGCACCATTGGTACGACTGCCACGCCAAAGAATTTCAGCAGGACAAGCACCTGAGCCAAGCGCATCGATTTCCCTGGTTTGCATAAACCAATTATTACCTGTAGCAGACAATCCATTCACACCATTGATACGGTCAAGAACGGTAGCTGCATCGTCAGCAGCCTTAGCATAATCCACGTTTGTACCTTCAGAGAAAGCAGGACTAGCTGCAAGCAAAGATACCTGTGAGCGAATAGCCTCAGCGATACGACCGCTGATACGACCACGCATAATGGAACCAAACACACGGTTGTAGTCTCCTGCGGTCTTTACTCCGATTTCCTTATACTTGGCAGGAACATCGTTATCATTAGTCAAATCATTGTAATCAAGAGGGAGAAGCTTGGCAGCCTCGTCCAAATCGCTATAGATTTGATCCAAGCACTCTTGGAATGTATTACGTGGCTTGTTGAAATCATCAGTAGAAGTCTCTGGTTCTGTCAAATTAGGAACGCCAAGCAGTTTGCCATCGGCTGTCCATCCACCATGATTCATCAAAAGATAATACAAGTTGAGAGCTCTCAAAGCATAAGCTTCACCTTTACGGCTATCACAATACATCTTACGGGCATTCTCGTCCTTTGCCCAGTTTACCTTATCTACCTCCTGAAGGAAGATATTGAGATATTGGATACAAGCACGACCATTTGCCCATCTAGACATAGGATCGCTATTAGCAGTCCAAGAACCTGTAGCCATCTTGAGAAAGCTATTTGTCAAGTCATTGCTTACAGCGTCATCTGTAGCAATATCAGTAACACTCTTGGTATTGTAAGGAAGCATCGCATAACCATATCCCAATAGTCCCTGAGCGTATGTTGGCTCATTGTAAATCTCATCCAAGCCACGGTTGTTTTCATCTGCAGGCTCGAAGAGATCTGAGCAAGAAGCCAAAGTAAGCGACATTGCTGCTAATATAAATATATTTTTTACTTTCATTTCTTTCTACATTTTAAAATGATTAGAATGTTGCCTTCACACCTATATTATAATAGCGTGTCTGAGGCGCAGACCCAACGTTCATCTCTAAGACTTCGCGCTCTCCTGAAATGGTAAGCAAGTTAGCTCCGCTTACGTATGCCGACAACCCCTTAAGCCATGTCTTTTGGAACAAAGTACTAGGCAAGTCGTAAGTTATCTGGACCTTAGCCAAGCGGAAAGCATCCGTCTTGTACATCCAGAAGTCTGATGTCTGGAAGTTGTTGTTACCATCAAGAGATGTCAAACGAGGATAGGTTGCAGTCTCTTTGGTTTCCTCTGTCCATCGGTTACGAACTACAGCAGAATATTTGCTATCGCCCTTTACCCACCAATAAGAATTATTCTTGACTCCCCAAGCACCGAAGTTACCGGTACCAAGAGCGAAGAAGGTAAAGTTCTTCCACTTAGCTGTAAGATTGACACCAAGCGTGAATGGTGCTCCATACCAACCACCCTTACCCAAGAAGACTTGGTCGTATTGGTCAATTTTATTATCACCATTTACATCCACATACTTGATGTCACCAGGTTTAACTGTTCCACCAAAATAGCTTTGGTCTGGAGAAGTTTTGATTTCCTCCTCGCTTTGGAAGAGACCTGCGCTCTTGTAACCCCAAATGCCATCAACTGCCTTTCCTTGTCTGTTCTGATACTGCTCTACGTTGTTCTCATCTCGTTTGGTAGCCTTGGTTGTATAGTAAGTACCTGTCACACCAAGTGAGAGATCCACATCACCTACCTTCTTATTGAAGTTGGCTGCGAAATCAAATCCTACTCTACGATTATTGTTGTAATTCAGTACAGGCATAAACGAAGCCGCTGGATAACCAGTATTCAAATGAGATGGATAGAATGTTGGCGAAGAGATGAGATAACCCTCCATCGAATTGATGAAGAAACTTGCATCCAATGTCACCAATTTCTGCCACAGGGATGTCTTGAAATTCAGAGACAACTCTTTGCGCTTGATAAAATCAAGGTCTTTGTTCTCACCTCTTTTTGAATAGGTGTATTTATCGCTAGATCCATCATACCATCCATAGCCGTAATCAGAAGTCCAAATACTCTGATAGAGATAGTAGCGATTGTCACCATTTGCTATATCAATATCCTCATTGATAATACTACCTGATACACTAATCATCATGTCATCTACCACCTTGGAATTCTTCAAGAAAGACTCATTCTTGAGTCTCCAACCCAAAGAAAGTGATGGTGAGAGAGCCTCACGATGACCTGGAGCCAACTGGGCAGAGTGAATGGCAGCTAATCCAAAATCTGCGTAATACTTCTGGGCATAATTGTAAGAAGCATCGAATGCAAGATTGGCACTAGAGTTCTTATGATACTGTCCAGACTTCGACTGCTGGAAGCCAGAAGCTATCAACATTGCCGACAGATTGTGAACCTTGTTGAAAGTATTGTTGTAGTTGAACTGACCAGAGAAAAACATGGTCTGGTTATCTGTACTTCCGCTGATGTTCTGGTTGCCAGACTTTTTATCCTCACCTTCCTTCTTCAATGCGACAATCATATCCTTGCCATCAATGTTAGCCCATGTTGGGATATAAACAGCATAGCTATTATCGAAAGAAGTATTATAAGAGGTGGCATAGTCAACTGCGAAATGAGTCTCGAAAGACAAGCCCTTCAACACCTTGTGCAAGTTGATATTGACACCCGTATCAAACTGGAATTGACGACTAGTAAATTTACTACTTCCTGCAGAATAGATATCAGCAAAAACATTGGAGGAGTTTGCCTGAGTACCAGCAAGGAAGTATTTGCCATCTACCAACTTCGCAACGCTCATCAAGTCCCAAGCAGCCTTAGCATTAGGGGCTATCATATCTGTGGAGATAAGAGGAGCTGCATTCTGTGGAAAATTAGGACGCCAAGTAGCAGCAGCTTCCCAGTAATTACCCTTTGCAGAATGAGAATCATAGAAGGTTGCACTGGAGTTGACCCAAGCCTTAATATCATCAGTAATGTCTATATCCACATTACCACGAACGCTGAAGCGCTGGGTATTATTATTCTTAGCCTCACCAAACTTGAAATAATCGCCCTGGCGATAATAGTTGATATTGCTATAGAAATGAGCTCGCTTACCACCACCGCTGATTTCTGCAGTAGCCTCATAACGGCTGTTCATCTTTCTGAGATAATCAGAAGAATAGAAATCGAGATTAGGATAACGATAAGGGTTCAAACCTGCTCCATGATTATAGATGTCCTCAGCAGAATAAAGCTCAGACAGACCATCATTACGACGAGCCTCGTTATAGAGAGTCATATACTCTGCACTGCTAAGATACTCAGGATAAGACTTTGCTACATTCAAACCTGCATTAGCCTGCACCTCGACCTTCAAGCCGTCATTATGACCACGCTTGGTAGTTATGACTACAGCACCCTTGGCAGCCTTGCTACCATAGAGCACCACAGCCTGCGCACCCTTGAGGAAAGAAATCTGTGCAATCTCACTTGGTTGAACGTTGTTAGCTTCACGAGGCACACCATCTACCAAGACGAGATAACCAGCGTTGTCGGCATCCATACCCCAGAGAGAATTGCCATTCCAACCACCTACATAACCTTGCATATTGTCGAGGCTATAAGTATGGTAATTCTTCTTCATCAAGTTCTCTACATCGACTACAGACACACCGCCCAAGATGTCATCCTTGGCTACCTTTCGGTAAGCCACCTGAACCATCTCCTTGTCGGCACTGGCTGTATCGGATTCGCTTGTCTGTGCAGTCTTGGCATTGGCACCAAGAGGAGCCAAAGCCACGAGACTTGCTACAAAAAGCTTATAATTATATGATTTGAATCTTGAATTCATACTATCATTATTCATTTAGTATTACTAATTTATAATTTTAAACCTTACCAGCCTGGATTTTGTTTAAACTCTGAACTGATCTGAGTCTCCTTGATTGGCAATGGGAACCAATAGTGCTTGGTACCAAAATTACGAGTCAATATCAACTTTCTACGATAATTGGCAACCCGAGCGTCCTTAGGATCATTCTTCGTATAGAAGTCTGCACTTTCCACACGGTCAAACTCCTGTGAGAATTTTTGATTATATGGTGCCTCTGTCAGAAGCAACCAACGCTGCAAGTCACAAAAACGGAATCCTTCGAAAGAAAGTTCTACCTCACGCTCACGACGGACCTCATCCATGAACTTATGGTTGTCTGCAACAAATTCTGGAGCAACATGACCTGCACCACAACGGTCGCGAAGTGTATTAATTGCATCTTCTGCGGTCTTGCCAAAGTTTGAAGACTTGCCAGAAGCACCACCGAATGCAGCACAAGCCTCTGCATACATCAAGTATATGTCTGCAAGACGCATATATGGCAAATAGCAGTGTAAAGCTGAACCCCAATCGTAATCTTTATCCACTTCATTACAAGTATGAGGCACCAATTTCTGAATGAAATAACCCGTACGGCTTGCATTTTCTATAGGGCGCATATTACCACCCGTATATAATTGGCAATACTGTAAATCTGCATACTGACCAGGTGTTCCGTTCAAATACTTAAAACCATCAAAGACGATATCGTGGTAGAAACGGGGATCACGATTTTTGAAAGGATGCTCAGGGTCGAAACCAGACTTTGGATTGGGTACATACTTACCATTCTCAACCAAATAGATTGGTTCTCCGTTAGCCATTCCATAAGCCTCTACAAGGTTGGCCGTAGGTTGGTGAATGACATTATCATGAGCAACTACTTTCTGTACCTTAGGGCCAAAGACCTTAGAGGTATTCCAGTTAGAGCCATTAAAATCAGGAGATGGACCACGGAAGATAGCTTCAACCGTTCCAGGCATTTTCCAGTTCTGCTTCTTGGTATAGAATATATCAGAAAAACAGCTATTGGCATCAGCAGATTTCTCATGATTGTAGATGTCTGAGTACTTAAACTCTGCCAATGCATATTGTGTCTGACCAGCTTCCACAAGAGAGAGCAGTTCACCAAAAGCCTCAGCTGCCTTCTTAGCATATTCCTGATCATAATCATAAGTCTTGCCATTCTTGCTGGCACCAATCTGCGCACCATTCTTCATCAAAGGACTAGCAGCCCAAAGATAGGTTTTACCAAGATAACCAAGAGCCATGATCTTATTGATGCGAAGATCATTCTTACCTTGTGTGGCAGCACCTGCAGAAGTCTTATCCCAATTAATAGGCAACAAATCGGCAGCCTTGCGGAAATCAGCTGCCGCTCTATCAGCGCATTCCTGATAAGAAAGACGTGGCAATCTCTGCTCGGCATTGGCATCGAGATAAGTATCCACATAAGGCATACCACCAAAATACTGCATCATTTCCTCATGCCACCATGCACGGAAGAAATAGAGCTGACCCTCTATCAGTTTTTTCTCTTCAGCACTTCCAGTCACAAACTTGTCGATATTCTGTAAACCGAGATTACATTTTCTGATGCAATACCACGCATGGTTCCAAATACCGTGGTCGAACTTATTAGTGGAAGTAGAAGCACCATCACGCTTTAACCAGTTACCAGTAGATTCCCATGCACGGAAGTTACCTAAATCAACCTGATGGGTCATTCTATTATCAGCCTCAGGATTGAAGATTTCATCATCACCCCAGTTCCATGAAGGACAATAGTTACATTTCTCTTTATCAGGGATACAGTTGTATATTTCCTCAACGAAACCTTGGAAATTACGGAAATTGGCAAAGGCATCGTCTGCAGAAACTGTTGAGTCTGGCTCCTTGTCCAAGTAGTCTTGACAAGAACTCAGCGAAGTACCGAGAGCCAGCGAGACGCATCCCGTCAACAATAATGTCTTTATCTTATTTTTCATCTGAATATTTTTTTTATAATTACAATGAGAATTTAACACCTAAGTTGAAGCGGCGAACCGTAGGGTATGCTCCCAACCAGCCACCACCACCGAGGTTTGCCTCACGGTCATCAGGCATACGAGTCCAGAGCCAGAGGTTATTACCATTCAAGTAAACCTTGAGGTAGTTTACGCCTAATGCCTTAATCCAACCCTTGGTCCAGGTATAAGCAATCTCGACATTCTTCAAACGAATGTAAGAACCATCATACATAAACTGTGTACCATAGGTGTAACTTGAAGCAGTAGCACCCCAACGAGGAAGGATACATTCTGCATTGCTTTGATTCTTATTCCACCAAGTACCAGTATCATAAACATTATCAAGCATATTACCAAAGCTTGTCAATGATACGTCACGGGTCACATTAGTTACTCCATAGAACTGAGCGAAAGCTGAGAACCCTTTCCATTCGAAACCAATAGTAGCATTATAGGTGTTCTGCGGACTACTGCTATAACCTACAGGAGCCGAGTCCCTGCTATCAACAACACCATCACCATTGAAATCAACAATGTAATAGTCACCAACCAAGCGGTGATTGTCATTGGAGTCGTGCGCCGGAGAACCAATCAAATCATCAATATTATTGATAAAGCCCTTATCTATATAAGAGTGATACTGATTCATGGCAAATCCTGCCTCCTTTTGATAATTTGGAGTAAAGAGGGCATCATCCTTCAAAATCACCTTATTCTTGGCATGGGTCATATTGAAATTACCCCAGAGTCGCAAGCCATTAGCAAACACCTTATTAAGTTTCAATTCCCACTCGTAACCACTGGTACGAACCTTACCTTTATTAATAGTAGGTGCTGTCGTTCCGAAATAAGAAGGAACAGAACGGTTGGAGCCGAAAATCAAGATGTCATTACGACGATCACAGAAGAAATCCAAAGAACCAGTAATCAAGCCTCCCAAGAAACCATAATCAATACCGAAGTTGGTTTTCTTAACTGTTTCCCATTTCACATTATCATTTCCAAGAGTGTTCTGTCGATACCATGTATAGATGCTCTCTGTATGGTCGAGATCCATCGTGGTCTTGCCGCCATACGCCCATTGACTCATATACAACCAGCGACGACTAGAATCAAATGGGTCACCTATGTTGTCATCACCAATCTCACCATAGGAAGCACGGAACTTCAACATATCGATGATGTGATTGTCACGCAGAGATTTCATGAAGTTTTCCTCAGTGATGGTCCATCCGATAGCACCTGAATTGAAGAAGGCAAAACGATTGTCCTTGCTGAACTTTTCTGATCCGTTATAGGCACCATTATACTCGATGTTATAACGACCTGCATAGCTATAGGTAGCACGGAACGCCCAGTCCTCACGGTAAGTTGGCATCACGCTACCACGTGCATTCTCCTGACGTGAGAACAATCCCATGGCTGATACATCATGCTGTCCAAACTTGCGAGCCCAGTTGAGCTGCAACTGATAGTAGAGGTTGCGAACAGTCTGGTTATTATCTACAGAACCACCTTCCGTTGACCAGTTCACACCTTGCTGCCAATCAAACTTATTATTTCCTTCAAGTTCTTTACCATAAGTAACCTGACCTGTTTCAGGATCAATATACTTAGTCTGGGCTTCATTATTCAAGTCATTGATACCTCGTCCTGTCTCAACAAAAACATTATCCCAAGAGATAGTACCACGGAAATTTAAGCCTTTGGTTATGAAATCCAATTTCTGCTCAAGGGTAAAGTCTGTATTGATACGAGTGGTTGTAGCCTGTGCTGTACCACCGATAGCAAGATTCTGTGCTGAGTTACTTACATTGGAAGCAGCTGGATAGAATCCCCATGAGCCGTCAGAATATTGTGGCAAGAACACATCTGGCGCGATGTTATAAGCACCAGCCCACTGCTGACCAATCTGCCACTCACTATTGCTCATGTTACTCCAAGGAGCTTTTCTTACGCCATTGCTACCAGCCACATTTACCTTCAAAGTAGTGCTACTTGTGATGGCAAAGTCCAAGTTACTACGAACATTGATACGATTGTATCCATAGCCAGAGTTGTAGTTACGACCATTGTCATACTCACGGAAGAGGTCACCCTCATGCACGAAATCAGCAGAAGCGAAGTACTTAACGAATTTTGTACCACCACTCACGTTCACGTTGGCATTATAGGACACAGCAGACTTTTTGAAAAGTGCATCCTGCCAATCCACATTGGCATAACGTTCACGCTGCTCCTGCGTAGTCTGGTTTCGATAGTTGTCTATAAAAGACTGAGGACGAAGATATGAAACACCTTCAGGATAAATGCCCAGTTCACGCTCTATCACTTGGTTGCGAAGCATCAACGCATCATAAGAATCGTACTTGTTAGGCAACTTAGAAGGAGCTTTCAACGTAGCATTGAAACCAACATCAATCTTAGCCTTGCCTTCCTGACCACGCTTGGTGGTAACCAAGATGACACCATTGGCACCCTTCACACCATAGACTGCAGTAGCAGAAGCATCCTTCAGTACAGAGATGCTCTCCACAGAAGAGATGTCCACGCTGCTCAGAGGACGTTCAATACCATCAACGAGAACGAGAGGGTCGGAATTGTTCCATGAACTAGAACCACGGATGATAATCTGAGGTTCCTCCTCACCAGGCATACCATTGCCTTGGATTGTAACAACTCCAGGGAGGTTACCTGTCAAGGCTGAACCAACGTCGCTGACACCAGCTGCACGTTCCAAAACCTCACCAGTAGTCTGGGTGATGGAACCTACGACAGAAGCCTTCTTCTGCTGACCATAACCAACGACTACAACTTCGCCAATGGCATTGTCGTCTTCCATTGAGAGTTTGAACTCTCTCTTCTTACCGATCTTTACTTCCTTGGTCTTCATACCTACGTATGTAAATACGAGGATAGAATTCTCTGAAGGAACACTGATACTGAAATTACCATCAAAGTCGGTGACCGCACCGACGCTGGCATTACCTTTTAGTTTTACAGTGGCACCTATCAGAGGCTCACCTGTACCGTCAACAAGATTACCCTTGACCTGGATATTCTGTGCCTGAGCATTCAGGCTGCAGAAAGCTCCCATCAAGCATAAGGCTGCTGTCCGTTTCATTGTTAACACTTGTTCAATCATGTTCTATTCATTTTTGATTTATGCTTTAAAAATTTAGGCGTGCACAAAAACTGTTTATTCACGGCGGCAAAGGTATGGATTTCTTTCGAAACATACTTTGCGTGGTGTAACAGAAAGTTTATCATTTTAGAAAAACCTTGCGAGAACGTATTTTTCCATTACTTAACAGTTGTTTTATTATATAAACACCTGCAGTTGGCTTTTCAACTTCTTTTCCTTCTATATTATAATATAAGGTGGAAACCACGTCTGCCTGGGTTTCTAATTGTTTAATTCCTGTTGCATTTTGTTTCAAATACCATTCCTTGTACCACTTCATACAGGCAAAGCCGCAACATTCTTCGAACAATCCGTGTTTCTTGGCATTCTGGAAACCTGGAATCACCTTGCCCGTTTTAAGATATACATCAATATCGTAATATTCCTGTGGATGGGTAATCGTCATTCCGATATTGCCAAAGTGGTCGTGAACTGCCTTCCATGCCAATCCCCATTTCGAGGTAGATGCTGTTGCCCAGCTTCCCAGGTTAGGTTGTGTCCACTGTCCCCACTCATTGTAGTGACCTTCGCTCGCCTTGTCCGGATCTTCCGGACTCCAGTCTATCTCCGTTACCATGATAGGCTTCGTCTCTACCATCGGCACCTGACTTTTGAAGTTGCGGATGAAAGTATCGTGATCGTAATTCTTATCGGTCATATTTCCATACCACCCGGAATAAACATGTACTGCATAAGAGAAGTTGTCCTCGCTATCGGTGATAGGATACTTGACGTAATCCTGGTACTGACTCTGATAACCTGCGCCCGGAACCCAGATGATTCCCTTGAA
>OIDB01000582.1_pt1 | contig 10566 bp, 7 predicted proteins | sample 1581471 | NCBI WGS metagenome assembly OIDB01 (sample SAMEA3882539, study PRJEB24775) | human gut metagenome | biome: human-associated habitat; feature: intestine environment; material: feces | place: Netherlands | collected 2009/2010 | reverse complement strand
GTACTCATCGCCAACAGCCGCAGTCAGGCTGTCACAGACACCAAGCTTGAGGAGTTGACCCGCGAGGTGCGGGCGCACAACAACTTCGCCCAGCGCGTCCCCGTGCTGGAAGAGCAGATGAAGGTGGCAAACCACCGCATTGACGATCTGGAGAGAGGGGCATGAAGGGCAGGCATCAGAGAAGACGGCCAAGTAAGACAACGACCACCAAGCGCATTGTGTGGGCGTGCCTTATCAACGGCATCGGCTGGGTGTGGTGCAGCTACGCTCTCGCCTTCCTCGGCAGGACGGAAATTGCGGAAAGCCTGAGCCGGACGGCGGTGACGGAGATCATCGGCGTGGTGCTGCTGTACTGCGTGAAGAGCCTGTTTGAAAAGCGGGAGAGCTTCGGCGGTGTCGGCAGGAAGGAAGAACAGGTAACGGACTTATGAAAGGAGCAAGACCATGACGGACATTGCAATCGTGAGACTGGGTATCGGGCTGGTGCTGCTGATCGCGGCAAACATCGCCCTCGGCAGCGTGAACGCCTTCATGGAGGGCGCATGGGACATGATGAAGTTCCGCAACGGCTGCATCAAGGGCGGCGTGGTGGCTGCGTCACTCATCGCGGTGTACTACGCAGGCTGGCTGAACCCTGATCTGCTGGTCATCGAGGCGGAGGGACAGACGGTGAACCTGATGGCGGCGTTCACGGCGTATGCGGTGGATGTGCTGAAGAAGCTGAAGGACATGCTGAGCACCGCGACACCCGGCAAGGAGGAAGACCATGAGCAACAGTAAGCTGGTGTGCTACACCAAGCTCAGTCCGTACACCTACGGCAAGCGAAACCATGCAATCGACACTATCAGCATCCACTGCATGGCGGGGAACCTGAGCGTGGAGAGCTGCGGGCAGATGTTCCAGACGAGCAAATCCAGCAGCAACTACGGCATCGGCAGCGACGGGCGCATCGGCATGTACGTTGAGGAAGGATACGCGAGCTGGTGCACATCCAACAGGAGCAACGACAACCGCGCTGTGACCATCGAGGTGGCCAACTGCGCGAAGGGCGAGCCGTGGCCGATCACGGAAAAGGCATACAAGAGCCTCATCGAGCTGCTGGTGGACATCTGCAAGCGGAACCACATCCCTGAGTTGCGGTGGAAGGGAGATCAAAACCTCGTAGGTCAGGTAGACCGGCAGAACATGACCGTACACAGGTGGTTTGCAAACAAGTCCTGCCCCGGCAACTGGCTGTACGAGCATCACGGGCAGATCGCAAAGGAAGTAAACGAAAGACTGGAGGAAGAAAACATGGTGAGATACGAACGGCTGCGGGACATCAAGAACAAGGAGTTCCACGACATCATCGAAAAGCTGATGGACGCAAATATCCTCGGCGGCGACGGCAGCGACCCGACGGGCAACGAGGACATCATCGACCTGAGCCACGACATGGTGCGTACTCTTGTACTGGAGTATCGCGGCGGGGCGTTTGACCGCAAGCTGAAGGCTGTGGGCATGGAGCCTGCGGTGAAGGACTAAGAGAGCGGCGGAGGCCGGTGCATTCCGCCGGTCTCCGCCTTCTGCGCGAAAGGAGGCATGAAAGATGCCATCAAACCTGCTGACGGCAGACACCACTTTCCCGACGCTGACGCAGGAGCAGAGCACGGACGAGAAGTTTGAGAAGATCACAAGCTATCTCTACATGCTGCTGGAGCAGCTGCGCTACAGCATGGGAAACCTTGACAAAGAGAACTTCAACGACGCGGGGCTGGAGGAGATCGCAAACATCATCACGGAGCCGGTGTATGTGCAGCTGAAGGATGACGAGGCAAATATCGCGGCGCTGACAGTGACGGCGGCGGGACTGGGCGCGCGGCTGAGCGACGCGGAGGGAAACATCACGCAGCTCACCGCCACCACCACAAGCCTGACAAGCCGCATCTCGGACGCAGAGGGGAACATCTCTTCCCTGACGCAGACGGTGAACGGCATGACGCTGAGCGTGACCAACGGCTCATCCAGCTCCACCATTCGGCTTTTGGCCAACGGCGTGCAGCTGAGCAGCCAGTCCATCAGCTTCTCCGGCATGGTGAGCTTCACAGACCTGTCCACCAGCGGCTGGACGACCATCAACGGGGACAACATCACCACGGGCACCATCGAGGCTATCGACATCTACGGCTGCACCATCGAGGGCAGCACCTTCAAAAGCGTACTGAAAGCCAACGGAACCGTGGGCGGCGAGATCGAGTTCTGCTACCTGAACACCAACTATGTGGCGGGCGGCATCCGACTGGACGATCAGGGCGCGGGCACGGAGTACGAGCGCACATACCGCATGTTCATCTACACCAACTATGTGCAGGGCGTGGGCTTTGCCATGAAGCTGCAGAGTGCCAGCGGCATCAGTATGGAGGCGGACGAGAACGTGTTCCTGTATGCGGGAACGAGAATGACCATCAGAGGAGACAGTGGCATCTACCTGACGGGAGATGTGTATGTCAACGGGACGCTGCTTCAAGTGAGCAGCAGCTAAGGAGGGAAAGCATGTATTTGATCGAATGCGCAAACGCCTATCTGGCGGCGGTGCAGCTGCAGCAGAAGGAAATGGACTATCAGACGGCGTTTGCTGTGATGATGGTGAAGAAGCAGCTGCAGAGCCATGTGGAGTTTCTGCAGAATGAGGAGCTGAAACTGGCAGAGAAGTACGCGGAGAAGGATGAAAAGGGAAACATCAAGTGGACGGAGCGGGGCACCTTCCCCTACCGGGATGCGGACGCGGCGGCGGGATACCAGAGGGAACGCAGGGCGCTGGGCATGACGCAGGTGGAGGACGACTTCACGGTGCAGCACGCGCCGGTGCCGGAGAAGATCACGCCCATGCAGCTGGAGGCACTGGAGAAGTTCATCGTGTTCGGAGGTGAGGGATAATGGCGATCGGGCTGCCATCCATGGCTTACGGCGACGGCATCAGCAAGCGCAAGCAGGTGAAGTTCGGCGGATACAACCACACGCTTGCGGCGGAGAACGGCGACCTGTGGGACATGGAGAATCTGACGAGCGACTTCTATCCCCTTTTAAGCCCGCGCGCAAGGCGGTGGACATGCCGGACGCTGACGAAACCGAACGGCTTATATGCCCACGACGGGCTGTACTGGGCGGATGGAACGGGCTTTTACGCCGACGGCGAGCTGAAGGGCATCGTCACCGACGGGCACAAGAAGTTCGCAAGCCTCGGCGCGTACATCGTCATCCTGCCGGACAAGAAATACTACAACCGCCTGACGGGCGACTTCGGCGCACTGGAAAGCAGCTGGAGCGGGAGCGCGAAGATTCAGGACGGCACCTACGCGGGCGAGGAAGCAAAAGACAACACCATCTACGCTGTGGGTGCGGGAGCAAAGTTCAACGAGGGCGACGCGGTGACGATCTCCGGCGCGACGACGCATCCGGAGAACAACAAGACCGCCATTATCCGGGAGATTGACGGGGACAACCTGCGCTTCTATGAGAACACCTTCACCATCTCGGACGGCGGAGACAGCGAAACATTGCAACTCAGCCGCACGGTTCCGGAGTTAGACTATATCTGCGAGAATGAAAACCGGCTGTGGGGATGCAAGGGCGACACGATCTACGCCAGCAAGCTGGGCGACATCTTCAACTGGAATGTGTTTGACGGCGTGGCGACGGACAGCTTTGCGGTGGATGTGGAAAGCACCGGAGATTTTACGGCGTGCTGCAGCTATCTCGGCTATCCGTGCTTCTTCAAGGAGGAGCACATCTACAAGGTCTACGGCGACAAGCCGTCCAATTTTCAGGTGATGGGCAGCGCCAGCTTGGGCGTGGAAAGAGGCAGCGACGAGAGCCTTGCCATCGCAGGCGAGACGCTTTTCTACCTGAGCCGGACAGGCATTGTGGCATGGAGCGGCGGCATCCCGCAGAGCGTGAGCGCTGCATTCGGCACGCAGCGCTTCCGGAACGGCGTGGCGGGCAGCGACGGGACAAAGTATTTCGTCTCGCTGCAGGACACGACGGGGGTGTATCAGCTGTTTGTCTTCGACACCCGCACCAACCTGTGGCACAGAGAGGACAGCACGCAGGCTGTGGGCTGGGGCTGGAATGAGGAGCTATACTGCCTTGATGCGACCGGCAAGCTCTGGATGAACGGCAACGCCAGAAGCGTGCCGCAAAGCGCGGTGCAGGAAGCGCTGGTAGCATGGAAGGCGGAGTGGGCGGACTTCTACGAGTACACAACCTATTCGTCCTCTTCCACGGCGACACCGGAGAAGAAGGGCATCGGAAAGCTGCTGCTACGGCTGGAGTTGGATGAAGATGCAAGCGTGCAGATCGACATGCAGTTCGACAGCGACGGCGTGTGGCGGACGATGAAGACGCTGCAGACGGAAGTAAAGCGCAGCTACTACCTGCCGATTATCCCGCGCCGGTGCGACCACTTCCGCATCCGGATGACTGGAAACGGCGGATGCAGACTGTATTCGCTAGTGCGGGAAGTGTACAACGGCAGCGAACTATAAGAAAGGGGCGGACTATGGCAAACAGATACACATACGACGATTTTCAGAAAGCAATGCAGAGCAGCGGCCTCGGCGGGCAGTTCTCTGACGCAGACCTGAAGCTGGCGCAGCAGAATCCGGACGCAGGCATGAGCATCCTGAAGTACAAGCAGGACTACAAAAACGCCGCCACGGACGAGGCACGGGCGCTGGCCAACCTCGGCGCGGAGGGCATCCGCTCCAGCTACGGCGGGTACACAGGCGGGCAGAGGGGTGCAAACTTCTACCTTGACCCGCTATCCCCCAATGACTTCCAGAGCAGCGCAGCGCCGACCTACAAAAACAACTATGCCGACACCATCAGCGGCCTTTTGGACAAGCAGCTGGGCTACGGCAGCTATTCCTACGGCGAGGCGCAGCCGGAATACAACAACCGCTACGACGCAACCATTCAGGACTTGCTTGACCAGATCGTGAACCGGAAGGACTTCAGCTATGACCCGGAGAACGACCAGCTTTACAGCCAGTACCGCAAGCAGTACACGCGGGAAGGTCAGAGAGCCACGCAGGACGCGCTGGGCGCGGCGGCGGCAGCCAGCGGAGGCATTCCGTCCAGCTACGCGGTGAACGCGGCGGCGCAGGCGGGCGACTATTACGCCAGCCAGATGACGGACAAAATCCCGGAGCTTTACAAGCTGGCCTACAACAAGTACATGAACGACTACAACATGAAGCTCTCTGACCTCGGCGCGGTGCAGGGAGCGGAGCAGAGCGACTACGACAAGTTCCTCAACGAGATGCAGCAGTACAACACCAACCGCGCCTTCGACTATCAGGCGTGGATGGACGAGTACAGCCGCATCAACAACGACCTGCAGACGGCGAGCGGGCTGGAGCAGCTGGACTACACCAAGTACCTGAATGACCTGAACCAGTTCAACACCGACCGCAGCTTCAACTATGGGCAGCTGCTGGACGAGGTGAACAACCAGACGGCCAGACGCAGCGAGGCGATGAACAAAGCACTGACGGCGGCGGAGCTGGGCGACAATTCGTTCCTGAACGATATGGGCATCAACACCGACAACAACCCGGCGGACTACGAGCGGCGCTATCAGCTGGCGCAGCTGGCCGCGCAGTACGGCGACTACTCCGGACTGCGGGAGCTGGGCATCAATCCGGACGCGGCGGCACTGAACAAGTTCAACACCACGGCGGCGGGCAAGTCCTCTTCTGGAGGGAGCCGAAGCAGTGGAGGCGGCGGAAACACAATGCCGCAGGAGACCGAGACGACCGGGCTGAGCGCGCAGGACATTGCAGCACTGAAGGCGGCCTACGGAACGAACATCGACGCTGACACATGGAACAGCATCCTGCAGAGCAATCCGGGCATCACGGAGGCGATGCTGACGCAGGCGGGATTTACCAAGAGCGGCGGGACTACCGGCGGCGGAAACATCTCCGGCGTGACCGACTACGACAGCGCCATTGCCTACATGAAGGCGGCGGGGGTGAACGGCGGAGTGCGCTCCGGCCTGATGACCAAGAGCGAGTGGAGCCGCAGAAAGGCATCGCTGCAGCAGTACGGCACCGGCGGCACCGAGGTAAAGAACTACAACAGCTACGCGGACTACATCAAAGACTACTGCGAATACGCCGCCAGCAAGTAAGGAGGACACGGTATGGCATCCTTTTCTGAGTGGAGCAACAGCAAAATGAGGCAGGCGACCGGCACAGCGAAGACGACCGGCACGCCGCAAAAGGTACAGAGCTTTTCTGCGTGGAGCGATCAGAAGCTGGGCAAGGTAGACACGCAGAAGAACCCTGCCAGCGGCAACACAGGCTTCGACCGGAGCGGGAAAACCAGAGACGAGTATGACAGCAGCGTGCGGCAGAACTATGCCGCACGCGCAGCTGCATCTGATAAGCTGACAGAGAGCGAGTACAACCGCTCCACTGCCATGCAGCAGAAGTACGGCAGCTATCAGAACTACCTCGTGGGCGCGACGGCGGATGGGAAATACTATTCGCAGCCGAAGCTGGGCGCGGATATGGAGCGGAAATACAACACCGTGACCACCTATGAGGCGAACGCCAAAAAGAAGGCGGAGGAGCTGCAGAGCGCCAATGAGACGGCGGGCAATCTCTATACGAAGCTGAACGAGCTGAGCGGAAAGCTGCCGGAGCTGCAGCAGTACGCGGGCAGCAGCGCTATTGCGTCCGGGATTGTGCAGCAGATGCAGCAGGAATATGCCAGCACGCTGAAACAGTATGAAGACGCGACAAAGGCGGTAGATGCCGCTTATGCCGCCTATGAGCCTGCGTGGAACCGGTACAAGCAGGCGGCGGAGGATTATGAAGCCTACCGCACAGAGCAGCAGAACCTGTTCGACAACTGGAAGAAGACCATCCGAACGGACGAGAACGCCATCAACGCCGACCTGACGGCGGCGCAGAGCAATGTGAAGCGGCTGCAAGAGCAGCAAAAGGCGCTGCAGAAGCAGGCACAGCAGCTGATGAACAAGGTATCTTCCCGGCGTGGCGGGACAAATGAATTGATGCAGTGGAGCCAGCAGGCACAGGCGCTGCAGGCGCAGGCCAAGGCCATGGACAGCCAGATTGCTGAGGCGCAGGGCGCGGCGGATTTGCTGCAGGAGGAGCTGGACTGGAAGAAATATTACCAGTATGCCGACCTGACCAGCGCGGAAGACTTTGGCGAAAAGAGCCAATACAAGAGCACGGCAAACGGAAAGAAGCGCTCAAACCTCGACGTTCTGTTTGATAACTACAGTGACGATGCCAGCGGCTGGGATGACCCGCTGTATGAGTACATCAACGGCAACAGCGAGGCGGGCGCGTACATCACAAATCAAGCCGGGGCGAACTATGGCGGGGACAGCAACCCGCTGGGCGCTCTGTTCGGCATGGCGACGGAAAACAGATCGGAATCGCAGCAGATGACCGACGAAGAAGTGGCCATCTTCAACTATCTGTACGCCTCGCAGGGCAAGGACGCGGCACACGCCTACTATGACTACCTGACGGGCGATCTGAACTATCGCCAGCGGCAGGAAGAAGAGGCGTACTGGAGAGACTATGCCAAGGAATCGCCAGTGGGCAGCAGTGTGTTCAGCGTGCTGACTTCCCCGATGAAGGGACTGAGTTATCTCGCACAGGCGGCGGACTATCTCGGCACCGGAAGCATCGACCAGAATGCGGCGTACAACCGCTTTTCCTACGCCAACAATGCCATTCGCAATCAGGTGGCGGAGACCATTGAACAGAGCGGGAACTGGGGACAGGCGGGCAGCTTCCTGTACCAGACCGGCATGAGTATGGGCGACTTCCTGCTGAATACTGCGATCACGGGCGGATTCGGCGGAGGCGGCGCACTGAGCGAGGGAATGTCTCTTGCCATTATGGGCACCGGTGCGGCGGCGGATGCCACCATTGCAGCGAAGGATAGAGGACTGACAGACACGCAGGCGTTCACGCTGGGAACCATCGCGGGTGCGGCGGAAGTGTTTACAGAGAAGTTCAGCATCGAGGCGCTGCTGAAAGGCAAGTGGGAAGACGGAGCCATCAAATATATCCTGAAGAATGCGTTCACGGAAGGCGCGGAGGAAGTGGGCAGCGACTTCATCAACCTGTTTGCCGACATCCTCATCGCCAAGGACAAGAGCGAGTGGCAGCAGACCATAGACGCATATATGGCGGAGGGCAAGACGGAGGGCGAAGCCTTCGGCCTTGCAGTGGCGCAGCAGGCGGCGGAGATGGGGCTGGACTTCCTCGGCGGCGCACTGTCCGGCGGCACCATGGCCACGGCGGGTGTGGGCATCGGAAAGGTGCAGCGAAACGCCGGATACCAGCAGACCGGCAGCACGCTGCGCAAGATGGGCAACGAGATGGTGAACAGCATCATCGAGACGGCGGAGACCCTTGATGAAAACAGCGAGGCATACAAGCTGGGACAAGAGCTGAAGAACAAGCTGAACAAGGGCAAGAAGCTGACGGATACGGAGATCGGCAGACTGTTTGCGGAGACCACCAGAATGCTGGAAGAGACGGAACCGACTGCAGGACAAACCGGAACCGCTCAGGAACAGACGAAAGGCGTGGTGCTGCCGACGGCGGAAGAGACCGGCGGAACGGAACTGCCAACAGCTGAGCAGGCAGAAACGCAGACGCAGCAGCGCACAACGGAGCAGGAACGCCAAACTGCGCCGCTGAGAGAGACCATGGAGGCAGATCGGCTGGGCGTTTTGCCGACGGCGGAACAGGCGGAAACGCGGCAGAGAGCTGCGAGAGCCGAGACGGAAACGGAACGCACGGGCATTCTTGCGGGCGTGGACGAGGACACCGTCGCCAAGGTACAGCGCATCGCCAACATTGTGGGGCGCGAGGTGGTATTCTTCGACGAAGGCGCGGATAGCGCTGGAGGAATGCACAACGGCTACTACAACCCAGCAGACGGGAAAATCTATGTCAACGCACGCAGCCAGAACCCGGTGGCACAGATCATCAGCCACGAACTGACACACAGCATCGAGGCAAGCGGAAGCTACAGCGATTTGCAGAAGCTGGTATTGAACCGCATCCGGCAGACCGGAGGAGACCTGCAGGCTATGCGGCAGCAGAAGGCGGAACTGTATGCGCGGCACGGCGAGAACCTGACGGACAACGCAGCCATTGATTCGGAGATCGTGGCGGAGTATGTGGAAAAGTACCTGCTGACCGACGAGCAGAGCATCCGCACCATGGTGCAGCAGAACCGGACGCTGGGACAGCGCATCCTGCAGTTTATCAACGAGCTGCTGGCAAAGCTGGGCAACAGCGACGCGCAGGAGCGGGCGTTCCTGACGAAGGCAAAGAATTATTACCAGAGCGCCCTGCAGGAGACACAGAGCAGCTTCACCGCAGACATGCAGCAGCGAGCCGCTGCGCAGGCGCAGAATATGGACACGCTGCAGCAGCAGATGGCAAACGGGGAAATCTCTGAAGAGGATGCAGAAGCGGCGTTCAACGACATGTATGACCCGGAGATCGACATGCAGCAGGGGCTGGGCGGATTGCAGCACAGCTATGCCGGGGCGAACGCCAACGGCGCGAACCTTGAAAGCCTGCGGGAAGCGCAGGAGATGCAGCAGGCCGGAGCCGACATGGAGAGCATCCGCAAGGCGACGGGCTGGCATCAGTTTGCGGACGGCAAGTGGCGGTTCGAGATCGACGACAGCAGGATGCAGCTGCGCACCGACGCGGCGGATATTCCCAACTACACCACGCTGGGAGAGCTGGTGGATGCGCCGGAGCTGTTTGAAGCCTATCCGGATATGGCGGATTTGAGCGTGACATTCCACACGCTGGAGGACGGACAGAACGGCGGATACAGCCGGAAGTTTGACAGCATCGAGCTGAGCCGCGACCTGAAGAACAGACCGGAGGCGCTGCTGAACTCCATCATCCATGAGGCGCAGCACGCCATCCAGAACCGGGAAGGATTTGCCAGCGGGGCAAACCCCGCCTACTGGAACCGGAGAATGGAAAACGGATTTGAAAGCAGGACGGCGGAGGAACGGCGCGAGGGCGCACGACTGCAGGAACAGTATGAGCAGATACGGGAGAGCGACCCGCAGTTCGTTGCGGCTATGGAAGAGCTGGCTGCCATGGCACCGAAGGTGCCGCGCGGGAAGGTTGACCTGAACACATGGGAGCAGATCGAGCCAGACCCGCCGGAGTGGGTGCGCTACGACGAGCGCAGAGACCAGCTGGAGGAACAGTACGGCGACCGCGTATGGGACTGGTACAGCCTGCGGGACAGCATCGACCGCAACGCGAGGAACGGAGGCCGGATGCCGACCGACCTGTACCGCGACACGGCGGGAGAGATCGAGGCGCGGGACACTGCGAAGCGGCGGGAGCTGACGGCGCAGGAGCGCCGGGAGACATCGCCTGACTATGGCAGCGAGGACACGGTATTTGCTGACAGTGGGGATGGCTACGCCATCGGAAAGACCTCGGACAACAAGCCGTTCGTGGAGGTGGAACAGGACATCCTTGCGGGCG
>OIDB01000572.1_pt1 | contig 10656 bp, 7 predicted proteins | sample 1581471 | NCBI WGS metagenome assembly OIDB01 (sample SAMEA3882539, study PRJEB24775) | human gut metagenome | biome: human-associated habitat; feature: intestine environment; material: feces | place: Netherlands | collected 2009/2010 | reverse complement strand
TCATGTAGTTGGGATGAACTCCGCCATGAAACTTAAAGGGCATTTGCATCACCTCTCTATTTTTTGACCCACATATATTAGCACACCAGCCTAACTTCGTCCACCAAAAATGGCGGAAAAACATCAAATTGTACTAATTTAAATATTAACGAACCTGCAAAAAAGCTGACAAATCCAACATTTCCGGAAACTTTGCAACATTTTGTGCATATTGGCGGGATTTCTCGCCATCCGGGCACAAACCGGCGGAAAAAAAATTCTGTGTTCGGGACTTAACAAGCGGGGAAAAATCCTGTAAAATAGATAGCAAATGCGCTGCCGGCGCGCCGCCGGCAGAAAGGAGGCCACGTTATGCTGACACCCTGGGCGGATACGCTCGACCGCGCGCAGCCCCTGCCGGAGTATCCCCGGCCGCAGATGGCGCGCGACAGCTACCTGAATCTCAACGGCCCGTGGAGCTACGCGATCACGACGAGCGCGAGCAAGCCCGCGCAGGCCGACGGCACGATCCTTGTGCCCTTCTCACCCGAGAGCGAGCTGTCCGGCGTGGGACACGTCCTGCAGCCGGAAGAATACCTGTGGTACATCCGCACGGTCACGCTGCCGGACGGGTTCAACGTCGGCCGCGTGCTGCTGCACTTCGGCGCGGTCGATCAGATCGCGACCGTGTGGTGCAACGGCGTGGAGCTGACCACGCACACGGGCGGCTACCTGCCGTTCACGGTGGACATCACCGAGGTGCTGGCGAAAGAAAACACGATCCTCGTGTGCGTGCGCGACGCAACGAACCGCTCCCAGCTCCCGCGCGGCAAGCAGACGCTGCACCCGCACGGCATCTGGTACACGCCGCAGAGCGGCATCTGGCAGACGGTCTGGCTGGAGCGCGTGCCGGAAAATTACATCCAGTCTCTCACCGTTACGCCGGACTACGATGCCCGCACCGTGACCGTGAAAGCCCATACCTCTGCGCCCGGCGGTGCGGTGAACCTGTGGGCGGTGGTGCGCGCCGGGGGTGTGACCATTGCCGAGGACTGGGGCAGCGATGAGGCCGACCAGGACAGTGAGGTGACGCTGCATATTGCGGACGAGTATTTCTTCCCGTGGAGCCCGGACACGCCCTTTTTGTACGACCTGACCGTGGGCACTACGCAAGGAGAGAAAGAACAGTTCGACACCGTGCACAGCTACTTTGCCCTGCGCAAGTGGAGCTGCGCACCGGACGCAAGGGGCGTGCTGCGCTTCTGCCTGAACGATAAACCCATCCTGCTCAACGGTCTGCTGGATCAGGGCTACTGGCCGGAGGGACTGTACACCCCGCCCTCGGATGCGGCGGTGGAACGGGAGCTGAGCGAGGTAAAGGCGCTGGGCTACAACCTGCTGCGCAAGCACGCAAAGATAGAGCCGCAGCGCTGGTACTACCACTGCGACAAGCTGGGACTTGTGGTCTGGCAGGATATGGTCAACGGCGGCAGCAAGTATAACCTGTGGTTCGTCACCTACCTGACCAATGTTTTGCAGCCGCTTATGCGCCGTCTGCCGGACAAAGCGCCCCTGTGGGGACTGCTGAGCCGGAGCAGCGAAAGCAGCCGGGAAGAATACCGCCGGGAGCTGGAAGATACGGTACAGGCGCTGCGCTGCCACCCCTGCGTGGGCTGCTGGGTGCCCTTCAACGAGGGCTGGGGACAGTACGATGCCGCCGGGGCAGTGCAGACCATCCGCACGCTGGACGATACCCGTCTTGTGGACGAAGCCAGCGGCTGGTACGATCAGGGCGGCGGGGATGTATACTCCCTGCACAACTACTTCTACCCCCTGCGGGTGCGCCCGCAGACCCGCACCGTGGCGCTGAGCGAGTACGGCGGCATTGCATGGCCCATGCCGGGGCACGAGCCGCCCCGCAAGACCTACGGCTACGGCACAGCCAAAAGCCGGGAGGAGCTGACCGCCCGGTACAAAAAAATGCAGCTGGGCGCAGTGTTGCCGCAGCTGCAAAAGGGGCTTTCGGCGCTGGTGTACACCCAGCTGACCGACGTGGAGGACGAGGTGAACGGTCTGTTCACCTACGACCGCACCGCCATCAAGCCGGACGCCAACGCCGTCCGTTCGGTGAACGCCGCCCTTGCCGCGGAGTTTGCAAGGGTGGTAAAATAAAGCGCCTTTGGCGCGTTCTGCGGAGCGCTCCAAACGCATTTTCACAAAAGGAGCTGTTGCAGGAAATGCCGTTTGCCGTTGCAATCCCTCCCGTGAGAAGGCAATTCTGGAAAATCCGCAGATTTTCCAGAATTGCAAATATAAAAATATATTTTCCGCTGAAGATGGCTAGAGCGCACGCGGAGGCCATTTGAAATCGTGCTCACCCCGGTATACAAACGCCCCGGGCTGTGGTCGCATTACCACTGGTACTTTGCACCGCCGTCCGGGATGGACGGTGGTTTTTGGTAGGATGATTTTCGTCATTTTTGACAAACCCCGACAGCCTGGCTTAGAGCCTTCTCCAAAGATTTTGGCACATTCTTGACAGCACTTTTTTGATATATTAATATATTAGTGACAGCTCTCATCTTATATGGTGAGGAAGTTTCGTACAGTATTCACAATCCGTATTTATTTTTTGGCCCCAAAAGGAGAAGAAACTATGGAACTGAGCAGACGTGATTTTATGCGTAACACTGCTGCCTTTGCGGCTGTTGCCAGTGTGCTGGGTACCAGCGGCATTGCCTTTGCAGCGGACGCCGACCAGAATTGTCTGGTCAAGGTGGACAGCCCCGACCGGGCAGAGCTGGCCAAGCGTTTTAAGGCGGGCAGTGCTGCCGGGGTGGAGTACTACGCCTACAATCCCCGCCGTTACGCCCCGACCCTAAAGGGGCGCCTGCCCCTGATCGTTTTCCTCCACGGCGAGGACGGCGTAGGTCCCAACGGCACCCAGCTTACCGCCAACGACGGTGCCACCTTCTACATTTCTGACGAAATGATCCAGAAGAACCCCACCTACCTGTTTGCACCCCAGTGCCCCGGCAAGAACTGGACCGACCCGGACACCGTTACGGCCCTGAAGTCTGCCATCGACAGCTATGTGGCTGCCCACCGCATTGACCCGGACCGCATTTACATCGAGGGTATGTCCATGGGCGGTACCGGTGTCTGGAACATGATCCTGAGCTACCCCTACTACTTTGCCGCAGCCATCCCCATGTGCGGCATGGTGCCTGCCCAGTGGTACACCGTCCCCGGTGCCTTTGAGGCCATCAAGAACACCCCTGTGTGGGCCTACCACTGCAAGGATGACCCGGAGATGCCGGAGGCCGAGACTGCCAAGGCTGTGCAGGCCCTGAAGGATGCCGGCTGCTCCTGCGTGAAGTACGAGGGCTTTACCGCCGGTTCCATGCCGGAGCCCCACAAGGTATGGGAGCGTGTGTACAGCATCGGCACTCCCTATAACTGGATGTTTACCCAGTCCCTGACCCGGACCCAGCACGGCAAGCTGAACCCCAACATGATGTTCAGCCACTACCCGGTGAAGTACAACATCACCCGTGTCATGGACTTTGGCATGGACACCCTGTGGGTAATGGATCTGGGCAAGGAAGCCCTGATCATTGACACCGCCATGGGCGGCTCCGGCGCAGCAGACCTCTACGCCTACCTGCGGGAGAACGTGCTGACCAACCCTGACGCAGAGCTGGATATCCTGCTGACCCACAAGCACGGCGACCACATTCTGGGCATTCCCTCCCTGCTGAAGTCCGGCAAGGTCCGCCGCACCTACATCCACCCCGATGACCAGGAGGGCCTGCTCTCCAGCATGCAGAAGTTCTTCGGCCTCACCGCCGAGGACCTGAAGCTGGTGAACATCGTGGACGGCGACACGGTCCGCATCGGCTCTGAGGAGCTGGAAGTGGTGGATGTGCCGGGCCACACCAAGGGCTCTGTGGTGTTCTTCTACAAGGACTACATCTTTACCGGTGACGCTGTTGGCTCCGGCGATCTGTTCATGATGGAGGCTGCCACCGACACCTATCTGCCGGGTCTGGAGCACTTCATGGCAGAGGTGCTGCTGCGGAACGAGGATGTGGACTATGAGCTGCTGACGGGCCACTGGGAGAACCTGAACCCCTTCAGCGTGGAGTACCTCCGCCACATGCTGATCCTGGTCAAGGGCGTCATCCGGGGCGATATCCCCATCGGCTACTACACCCGTAAGCCCGGCCGCTGGGCAGGCTATCTGGACGCCAACATCTTCTACCCCTACGCTGTCTTCAGCTATGAGAACGAGAAGTAAGGCCTGACAGTGCTGTGTCCCTGCCCCACTGCTCCAATCAAAAACAGACCCGGCAAGCCCAAAAGGCCTGCCGGGTCTGTTTTATAGCGCTATAAAAAACGGGGTCAGGAAAAATCTCGAACCCGTTTTTGCAATTTTTATGCAGTTATTAGCTGTTTGCGCTGTTGGCGTTCACGATCTTGGCGGCGGGCAGCTTGCTCATGGCAGAGCTGCTCAGGGTGCTGTCCAGCTGGGCACCGTAGGCGGCAAGGGCATCGTTCAGCTCCTCGCCCTTCATGTCGCTCAAAATCTGGCTGCGCAGAGCGTCCAGCGTGGAAACACTCAGCGGATCCAGACGGACGGCCAGCATCATGGCGTAGCCGGTGTACTGGATGGCAGCTGCCTGTCCGTAGGCAAGGCCGCGCAGGGTATCGGCGGCACCCTCCTGCGTAAAGGCGTCGGTCAGGTCGCTCTCGCCCAGCAGGTCGGTCTGCAGGGTGCTGGTGGAGGGAACCTCTGCATCCAGCACGGCGCAAATATCGGTCAGTGCGCTGCTTGCGATGCTGTTAAAGGCGGCCATCTGGCTGGAGGCGTCCTCCGGGGCGGCGGCGTTGTAGCTGTCCGCAGCCTTCTGGGCAAGGGAGAGCATCTCGGCCTTCTGGTCATCGCTGGCAAAGGCGAAGGTGCTGGTGTTGTACAGGGGCACGGTGATAAAGCCGATCTCGTACATGGTGCTGTCCAGATGCTCGGTCAGCTCGCCGTCCTCCACAGGGGTCTCGCCGTCCTTGCCGTAGACCAGATCCAGCAGCAGGGTCTGCTTGTATTGCAGCTGCTGGAACAGCTTCAAAGTCTCCAGCCCGATGCCGTTGGCAGTGTAGGCATCGCCGTAGTTGTCCATCAGCTGCTGGGCGTAGCTGTCGGCGGCAGACTTCTGCTCCTCGGTCAGCTCACCGCCCAGTTCAGTAAAGCGGGCGTCCACAGCGGCAAGGGTCTGCAAAGTCTCAAGGGTCTTTTGCGCCACATAGTCCTTTACCACGGCGGTCTCGCCGGTGTCGGCATCGGTGGTGATGGTGGCCTTGAGGAAGGAATTCACCTTGCTGGTGTCCTGCTCAGAGTCCGCCAGCTGTGCAGCCTGCTGGTAGGCATCGTACTGCGCCAGCAGGTACAGGCCGCTGGTCACCTCAAAATCGCCGATCTTGCCCACGGTGTCCGGGGTGGAGAGTGCACAGCCCACAAGGCTGACGGTCAGTGCAAGTGCGCATACCAGCGCAAGCAGTTTCTTTTTCATGCGTTTTGCTCCTTATTTGTTTTTATAAAACCCTCTCAGTCACGCTTGCGCGTGCCAGCTCCCCCTGTTTGGGGAGCTTTTTCGCGTTCGGTGCCGGTCAGGATATCTGCCATAGCTTTCAGGATGTTTTGCAGCAGTTCCAGCGGCTTTTCGTCCGGCTGTAATACCACCGAGAGATAGGGCTTTGTGCCCGCCCCGGCGGTGACACGGCCATTGAAAGCTTGCAGCAGACCGCGTATCATGGCAAGGTCCAGCGTTTCCAGATTCAGCACAAGGGTATCCTTCTTCTGGGTCACTTCGTACACGCCCACGGCAGCGGCCTGTACGCGGACAAGGGAAACGTTGACCAGATCGCTCACCGAGGGCGGCGGGTCGCCGTAGCGGTCGATGAGCTCGTCCAGCACATCGGCGGCGTCCTCCGGGGTCTGGATGGCGGCAATGCGCTTGTAGGCCTCGATGCGGCCCGCGCCGTCCGGGATATACTTTTCCGGGATGAAGGCGTCCACCCGCAGGTCCACAAGACAATCGCTCTTGTCCCGCTGGACGGGCTCGCCCCGCGCCCGGGCAATGGCCTGTCCCAGCATTTTAACGTAGAGGTCGTAGCCCACGGCTTCCATGTGGCCGTGCTGGCTGTGCCCCAGCAGACTGCCCGCGCCGCGGATCTGCAGATCTCGCATGGCGATGCGGAAGCCGGAGCCAAAAGCGGTGAACTCCCGGATGGCAGAAAGTCGCTTCTGGGCGATATCGGTCAGGGTCTTGTCCCGGCGGAAGGTGAAGTAGGCGTAGGCCTTGCGGCCGGAGCGCCCCACCCGCCCACGGATCTGGTACAGCTGCGCCAGACCCATGCGGTCGGCGTCCTCAATGATGAGGGTGTTGCAGTTGCGCACATCGATGCCGGTCTCAATGAGGGTGGTGCAGACCAGAATGTCGATCTCGCCGTTCAGCAGGTGCTGCCATACGGGGTTCAGCTCTTCCTCGGTCATCTTGCCGTGGGCGATGCCCACCCGCGCACCCGGCACCATCTGGCTGACATGGGCGGCGCAGGCTTCAATGTTGTCCACCCGGTTGTGCAGGTAGTACACCTGCCCGCCCCGGGCAAGCTCCTTCTTCATGGCTTCGGCAAGGATAACATCGTTGTATTCCAGCACAAAGGTCTCCACCGGCTGCCGCTCGATGGGCGGCTGCTCAATGGTGGAAAGATCCCGGATGCCGCTCATGGCCATGTTCAATGTGCGGGGGATGGGGGTGGCCGACAGGGTGAGCATATCCACCCCGATGAAGTTTTCCTTCAGCTTTTCCTTGTGCTTCACGCCAAAGCGCTGTTCCTCATCAATGATGACAAGGCCGAGGTCGTGGAACTTCACATCTTTGGACAGCAGCCGGTGTGTGCCCACCACGATATCCACGCTGCCGGCCTGTAAGCCGCGCAACGTCTCCTTCTGCTGCTTGGCGGTGCGGAAGCGGGACAGCATCCCGATCTTTACCGGGAAGGCCTCCATGCGGGAGAGCAGGGTGTTGTAGTGCTGCCACGCCAGCAGGGTGGTGGGTGCCAGCAGGGCGCATTGCTTGCCGCCCATGATGCACTTGAAGGCGGCGCGCAGCGCCACTTCGGTCTTGCCCACGCCCACATCGCCGCAGAGCAGACGATCCATGGGGTAACCCTTTTCCATGTCCTGCTTGATCTCGGCGGTGGCGTGCAGCTGGTCGTCCGTTTCGTCGTAGTCAAAGCGGGTCTCAAAGTCCCGCTGCCAGTCGCCGTCCGGCGGGAAGGCATAGCCTGTGGCCTGACGGCGGCGGGCGTAAAGCTCAATCAACTCCTGCGCCATCTCCTCGGTGGCCTTTTTCACCTTGGCGCGGGTGCGCTGCCACTCGGTGCCGCCCAGCTTTGCCAGCTTTACCTTTTCCTCATCGCCGGGGGCGGTGTAGCGGCTGAGCAGATCCAGCTGGGTCACCGGCACATACAGCACATCCGAGCCGGAATACTGCACCTTGAGGTAGTCCTTGGTAGCGCCCTGCACCTCCAGCCGCTGGATACCGGCGTACATCCCGATGCCGTGGCTCTGGTGCACCACATAGTCCCCGGGCTTGATGTCTGAAAGACTGGACAGGGCGTTTTTGTTCTTCTTGCGCTTTTTGGCTTCGGCGGCGGCTTCCTCGTCCAGCCCGTGACGGCGGCTGGAAAGCACCGCTGCGTGGGCAAAGGGGAAGGTGCACCCGGCAGTCAGATGCCCGGGCAGTACCTGTAAAATACCCTTGGCGGGGCGCACATCCCGGCTCATGCTCACGGCATAGCCCTTGTCGGCAAGGTCGCGGGTCAAAGCGGCTGCGCCCTTGGGCGTACCGGCAAACAGAGTGACGGCGTAGCCTTGGGCGATGAGCGGGTCTAAGTCCTCCCGCAGGGAGGCAAGGTCGCCGTTCCAGTTGGGGGCGGCAAAGGCCTCGGCGTTGATGAGGTCTTTCAGCTTGAACTCGTTCATCCCGCGCAGAAAGTTCTCGCACAGCAGGGTACTGCTGCTCTGGGCGGCAATGACAAGATCGTCCATGGTCTGGTACAGCACATCCAGCCCGGGGCAGAGCACGCCCTCTTCCAGCAGTCCGGTCAGCTCCTCGCTGCGGCGGAACTCAGTGGCCTTTTGGGCATCCCGGATGCCGCCAACTTCATCCAGAATGAACAGCGGCGCGTCCAGATGGTCCAGCAGTGTGGCGGGGGCGGGGTAGCGGATGCCGTAATATTTATCCATGGCCTCCGGCATCAGGCCGGAATCCAGCTGGGAAAGATCGGCTTCGGTGGCCTTTTCCAGCGCGGTGCGGTGCTTGCCGCGCGCCTTTTTGATGGCGCTGCGCAGCGCCTCGGCAGTCTCGGCGGTGCTGCCGAACAGCACCTCGCGGGCAGGGGAGAGGTATATTTTTTCCAGTGCACCGTCCCGCCGCTGGGTCAGCAGGTCAAAGGAGGACATGGAGTCGATCTCGTCGTCCCAGTATTCCACGCGGGCGGGCTGACGCATATCCGGCGCGTAGATATCCACGATATCGCCGCGCACGCTGAACTGTCCCGGGCCGTCCACCTGACTGCGGCGCACATACCCGGCGGCAAACAGCCGCGCCACCAGTGCCTCGCGGTTATACACCATGCCGGGCTTTAAGGTGAGGGTATTCTGGATGAACTCAGCCCGGGGCACGGTGTACTGCAAAAGTGCCTCGGCGGGCACGCAGACGGCCTGCAGCCGTCCGCCCGCCAGTGCGCCCAGCACCGAAAGGCGGCGGTACTCGTACTCGCGGCCTGCACCCTCCACCGGGCGCAGCATAAAGTCCCGGGGCGGGAACACCGCTGCGGTAAGCCCCAGCGCCTTGAGGTCGTCCGCAAAATGGGTGGCCTCGGCTTCGCCGGGGGTCACGATGCAGAGCACTCGGCCAAGGTCTTTTTGCAGTGCGGCATACAGCAGCGCCCTGCCTGCGGGCGGCAGACCGAACAGCGCCGCCGGCCCTGCCGAGCCAAAGCTTGCGGCGACCTTCTGATATTCCGGGGTGGCCTTGAGTAAGGCTTCGTACATGGAAAAACCTCCTTTCCTGTCAGGATGCGGGAGAATGATTTTTACCCGTTATACTTGCTCTGCGCCAGACCCAGTTTACCGTCCATGATAAGCTTTGCGGCGGCTTCAAGGTCGGCGTAGCGGTCGGCGATGGCCTTGGCGTCCTCTGGCGGGAACTTGCCCAGCACCCATGCGGCAAGGTCGTAGTCCGGGTGGGGCTTTGCGCCGATGCCGATGCGGATGCGGGGGAAATTCTCCCCGCCCAGCCGGGCAATGATGCTTTTCAGGCCGTTATGCCCGCCCGCAGAGCCGGAGGGACGGATGCGCAGCTTGCCGGGGGCTTGGGTGATGTCATCGCACAGCACCAGCACATGGTCGGCAGGGATCTTGAAAAAGCCCGCCATAGGGGCGATGGAATCGCCGGAAAGGTTCATGTAGGTCAGGGGCTTTAGCAGCACCACCTTGTGGCCATTCACCTCGCCCTGTCCCCACAGGCCTTGGAACTTGGTTTTGCCCACAGAGATGTTCCACTTGTCGGCCAGCGCGTCCAGCGCGGCAAAACCGGCGTTGTGGCGGGTGCCATCGTACTTTGCTTCGGGGTTGCCCAGCCCTGCAATGAGCCAGATATCGTTTTCATTCATGATATGATAATACCTTTTCCTGATAATAGTGTGATACAACATCTAAGTATAACATACGCGCGCGCAAAAAGATATACATTATAAGCAAAAAATGCCCCCATGCCGCAGGGCACAGGGGCAGAAAAACATTATATTACAGGTTCAGCGTGATGGCAGAGGCCTTCCAGCGGCCGTCCTCCTTCACCATGGTGATGGTGCCGGACACCTGCGCGGCGGCGGTGCTGTCCGTAGCGGTCAGCAGGGCGGCGGAAAAGTCGTAGCAGTTTTCTGCCCCGGCGCGCTTTTTCAGGGTGAGGTCGGCGGGCACCAGCTTGTCGCCGGACTGCCCGGCCAGCGCGGTGATGCGGGTGGGCAGACGGTTCGCCATGATTTTGTTCAGGCAGTCGGCTGTCATGGTATCGCCCAGCTGCGCCTGAAGAAAGGCGTACAGCCCATCGGTGTCCGCTGCGGCAAGCCCCGGTTCACTGCCGGCGGGCGCGGCGGCATCCACGGCCTGCTCTACGGCAGAGGAGCAGGAGAGCAGCTGCTGCACCACGAACTCGGCCTGCTTTTTGGCGGGGTCGCTGCGCAGGCGGGTCAGGACGAACACGGCGGCAACAGCCGCGAAGAAAAGGACAAGGCTCAGCGCCTGCTTGCGAAAGCTTTCAGACTTCATACATGGCTCCCTTCCGGCAGAGGTTTACTTGCTCTGCTCGTTTTCCAGCTTCTGCTTTTTTGCGATGTAGGCTTCCATCTTGGGCTCTGCCCAGCCGTCCAGATTGGTCTGGCGCTCCCGGGCAATGCCCAATGCCTGTGCGGGCACATCCTTGGTGATGGTGCTGCCGGCGGCGGTGTAGGCACCATCGCCCACCTTGACCGGGGCCACAAGGTTGGTGTTGCAGCCGATGAAGCAGTAATCGCCGATCTGGGTGCGGAACTTATCCTTGCCGTCGTAGTTGC
>OIDB01000565.1_pt1 | contig 10737 bp, 9 predicted proteins | sample 1581471 | NCBI WGS metagenome assembly OIDB01 (sample SAMEA3882539, study PRJEB24775) | human gut metagenome | biome: human-associated habitat; feature: intestine environment; material: feces | place: Netherlands | collected 2009/2010 | reverse complement strand
CCGCACATGGGATGCACTGCCGGAGGAATACCGGCAGATCCTGCAGGCATGCGCCCGGGCATCGGCGCAGTATGAGCGCCAGCTCTGGGCACAGGAGGAAACAGCTGCCCGAAAAGCAGCCCTTGCAGGCGGCTGCATCGAACTGCCGCTGCCCGAAGAAGAAATGCAGAACTTCCGGCAGCTGGTGCAGCCGCTATACCGGAAATACTGTGCCGACTATCTGCCGCTGGTGGAAGAGATACAGGCAGAGTGACAACAGAGAAAGGGACGAGTCAAATAAAAAGGCTCACAGCTTTGAGGTTATGCTGCGGAGCACTTTTCCTCCACGCCCACTCCGTGGAACAGCAAACAAGCCAGACCCGCCGGTCTGGCTTGTTTGCAATATCAAAATAAATGTTTCCGCTGAATATACCCAAGGTGCAGCGGAGGACCTTCTGAATCAAAAACTCTCCCTCAGCTCACATATCCATCGGTCACGCTGATGATGTTGGCATTGCCTTCCAGACTTTCATACACGTTCACGACGGCATAGTGCATCTCAGCACCCGGATAAACCGTGGTTGCTTCGCACAGGATGCGGTAGTTCGTGCCTGCCACGGTCTGGGTGCTCAACAGAGCCACCGGCACATAGTCCACGCCCACAAAGCCCTCGGTGGCCTTGTTGAACGCCGCCGTGGCTTCCTCCGTCATGGCGGGGGACTCCGCTTCCTGACAGATGCCCACAGCGCCTTCTTCATAGTCCAGATTTGTCAGGCACAGTGGATCGCCAATGTCCAGAATTTCTGCCTTGCTCAGCCAGCTGTGCTGCAGCGTGACCACAACATACTCTTCCTGTGCGCCCGGTACGACGACAGTCGCCTTGCACAGAATGCGGTACTGGGTACCGAAGCCGGTGGTGCGGCTTGCCAGCAGGGCCACGGGCGTATAGGAAACGCCCTCCAGACCATCAAAGGCCTTGTCGAACACTTTGCGGACTTTCTCGGTCAGTGCCGGGTCGGAAGCACGCTTCCAGCTGCCGGAAATGCAGTTTTCCTCAGCCACAGCAGAAACTGGTTCCACCGTCTCTGCCGAAAGTGCGTATGCCTGTACCGCACCGCCTGCCAGTAGGGAAAGGGCCATTACAGCCGTCATGCAAACAGAAATCGTCTTTTTCATAATAATATATCCCCTCTTCTTATTGTGTGTCGCTGCCGGGGTGTGCACCCGGTTTTCGTCGCTACATTCTGGATACGAATGAGCCGCCCTCGGAATTGCACGGGTTTGAAATATTTTCCAGAAAAAGAAAAAAGCCTCGACCCCCTCAAGCCTTATTATTCCGCAGGCCGCTGTGCTGCCTTCCAGCGCGGCGTTGGCGGCGACAACAGCTGGGGCGCAAAGCCCCATGCGGATGCCTGCTTTGCGGTGGAGAAGGGCATGACCTTCTCGTTCTCTATCCAAAAACAGGATGGATAATTTATAAAGACCAGAGTGGAGGCGCTTATCAACGTCTCCACTCTGGTCTTTCTTTTTTTGTTGGCGCTGTTTTGCAACAGCCTGTACTAACTGAGCATCTTTCTACGCAATGTCTGTTGTTCTGATCAATCCAACTCCAGATCCTCAAAGCCGGTGACTGTTTCAAACCGGCGGGTGCGCACCTCCATCATCTCGCTGATGAGTTCGGCGGGAAGGGCGAGTGCTCCGGCCATCCGAAGCAGAGTGCTGACATCAGATGCGGTGAGCAGGTCTGTGCGGCAGAGGAAACGGAACAGCTCTGCGTAAGCCTGTTGAGGCGGGCAGGGCATGAACTGTGGAGCTCGGTCGAAATACTGCACCAGAACTGCACAATACCACTGGCGGTCGGCGGGAGAAAGCCCTGCAGAGGCTTCCAGCCGAGCCAGCGCCATACGGGCCGAGAAATCCAGCCGGAACGCGTCCCGGGCCAGTTGGTCAAAGTAGGGCATCGGCTGGGTGAAGAACAGCACCGGTACCCGCAGGATGGCTCCGAATTTGGCATCGCCTGCCAGAATTTTATCCCGGGCCACGGGTAGACCCAGCCGCGCCACCACATGGCCGGAAACATCGGCCTTTTCCAGCCAGAGCAGTGCGGCAGTGTGGTCAAATGCAGACACAGCCACAGTGACAGTACGGCTCCAATTTTCACACCTGGCATCCCGGGCGGTCAGGCTCGTCAGACCGGAACTGTTGAAGCTGTGAGCGCCCAGCATTTTAAGCTGTGGGGGCAGCGTCAGCTGTTTCAGAGCATGACACCCGGCAAACGTGCCCACATCCGGCATGACCTGATCCGTGGGGCGGGGCAGATAGCCCAGAGCCTGCAGCTGCTCCGGCAGATGGACGCTGGTAAGGCGGCTGCAGTCACCGAATACACCGGCAGGCAGGGCGGAAATGGCATCCGGCAGGGTGATGGAAGTCAGATTTGTGCAGTGGTAGAACGCGTAGGGACCAATGTGAGTGATGCTGTCCGGCAGTGTGACGGAAGTCGGCCCGCCTTCGTCCAGCGTTTCGGTGGTGACTGCGCGGCCCATTCGCATACAAAATATGCTGAAACTGATAGGCGATTGCCCGAACTGCGCAAAGCAGCTCTCATCCAGATGGTTGGCAGCAAAGGCGGTAGCGGCAATGGCGGTGACAGTGCGGCCTTCTACAGTGTCGGGTACCACAGCAGGCCGTGCCAGCCGGGGCCAGCGCACCAGCGCCAAAGAGCCATCCGGCAGAGGGGCAAAGTCTGCTGTCAGGGGCAGGGCATCGGTGTCGGCCTCTTCGTTCAGATGGCCGAGCCGTGCAAACTCTGTGCTCATGTCGGGAGCATCGCCGCCCCAATCATCCTCGTCATCCTCCTCCTGCAAGAGAGCTGCCAGTGCGGCTCCGGGCAGGGAGGAGGACTTTTTTGTTTCCGGGGCGGGGGGTGTCCAGCGGCTGCCCAGCGTTCCGGCGTTGGTTACTTCAAATTGCAGCAGTTCCATTTTACACCAGTCCTGTCAGATCAATCTGGTGCAGCAGCTGCTCCGATTGCCGGTGCAGCAGCAGATCCCGGCTGGCTGCAAAGTAATCGGTGCTGAGAAACTGCCCCAGAAATGCGGTGGCCACGGGGGCTACGGTCAGATCGTTTACCGCCATGCTCAGCTCCGTTCCCTTACCGAAGGCTTCCTGTAAAAAACGGAGCAGATCGCCAAGCTTCTTCTGCGTTTCAGCGACCTCAGCCTGCAGGTCGGCGACCGAGCGCTGATAGCAGGCCTTGAGGGCGGAAAAAGGGGTGGAGCCGGAAAGCTCTCCGTGCCATTGGGCAGCCAGCGACAGCAGATCGAGATAGACCTTCTGCCGGGCAGAGGGGGCTTTGTTGGCTTCGGCGCGCCAGTTGTCCTCCAGCCCGGCGAGGGCGGTCAGGGTATCGCCGGGAACATCCAGCGTCCCGCGCTGGGCTTTGAGGGCGGCCACGATAAGGCGCAGCGCATCGTGGCGCAGGGTGCAGCGTTCCATCTGCAGGAACACGGCTTCCAGCAGCAGGCTGACAAGGCTCATCCGCTCGTCCATCTTGGCGCTGCGTGCCTGCGTGAGGACATCCTCATCCCACACACCCTGCAGGATGGCATCAATATTGTAGGCCTGACGATATTTCTGATAGAGTTCGTAGTAGATGGCAAAATCCCGGGCGACCTGCTTGTTTTGCAGATACTGGGTAGTCAGCTCCTCGCTGACTGCAAGGCCCAGCTCTTCGTGATACTGCAGGATCTCGGAAAGGTCCTCCCAGGCACGGGGCGTTACCACGGTCAGACCGTCCACAGTGGTCTCGACCTTGTAAAAATCTTCGGGACGGATATCCAGATAGCTGATGACGCTGCGGCTGACACCGTGTTCCAGCGCGTAGGCCTTCCATGCTTCATAGCTTGGCTCAACTTCGATCACCTTCAGGCGGTCACGGGTGGCAGCGTCGAACTCCCGGACGCTTTTGTTGAAGCGGGGCGGGTTGCCGGCGGTGACCACCACCCAGCCCTCGGGGATCTGATGCCCACCAAAGACTTTGTATTGCAGGAACAGCAGCATGGCAGGGGAGAGTGTCTCGGAGACGCAGTTGATCTCGTCCAGAAACAGGATGCCCTGCGTTTTTCCGGTGGTGCGCATACAGTCGTAGACGCTGGCGATGATCTCGCTCATGGTGTATTCGCTGACCTGATAGTGCTTGCCGCCGTATTCCTTTTCTACGATCACAGGCAGACCCAGTGCGCTCTGGCGGGTGTGGTGAGTCATGGAATAGCTCACAAGGCCAAGCCCCATCTCATCAGCGACCTGCTGCATAATGGCAGTCTTGCCCAGACCTGGCGCACCCAGCAGGAAGATGGGCCGCTGGTGCACCAGTGGAAGTCGGTAGCGGCCCAGAGCGTCCTTCTGTAGGTAGATCTGTACGGTATTTTTGATCTGTTGCTTTGCACTTGCTATATCCATGATTCGGTGTCCTCCTCGGTTCGGGTCTTCTGCGGTTCAAGCAGGCGGATGTTGTCAGTGGTAAGTACAGCCCGGATGGCCCAGCTGGGAACGTGGGGGCTGATGTGATCGTCACGGTTAAAGATGAAGGCAGTCTTGTAGGCAGGGGATTTTTCCGGGTAGGTGCCCACGCCGTCGGTAAAATAGAGCAGGCCGTTGAGGTTCGTCAACTTTTTCTCTTCCAGCAGCTTGTCTACATAGGCGAACACCGGCCGGAAGTCGGTACCGCCGAAGCCCCGGAGCTTCAGCCGGGGGATCAGCTCATGCAGCTGGTCCAGACTGGTCAGCCGCTCCACGCTCTGCACCTCGGCATCGCATTGGATGAGATAGATCTCTACCCGCTCGGTGAAGGAACCGCTCTGCCGCAGAACGTCGCAGGTGCGCTGCAAAAAGCTCTGAACGATATCGCCCTGAACACTGCCGGAGGTGTCGATGGCAATCACAAATTCCCGGATGCGCTTGTCGTCCCGATATTCCAGCGGCTCGACCAGGGGAATGTTGCCGTAGGTGCGCAGACCGTAAGTGTAATAGATGAGGTCAAATTCGTCCTCGGAAAGCTGCAGCACCTCGTTTTGTGCCCCGAACCGGCGAAGAAAGTCGGTATAGTCGCATTCCTCAAAGGTCACAGGCTCTAACCCATCCATCAATGCTCCGGCACGCTTGCCGTGACGGCGGCTGAAGGTCTCCAGATCAGTCTTGGCCTGGCGGGCCAGCTGCTTCCATTGTCTGCGCAGGGCTTCCTTCTGCCGCTGCTGCATCTGCTGCAGCGTTTCGTCCCGGGTGTCGGTTTTGCGCAGTTCGGTCTCGTTGGTGATATCCTCATCCTCCCCGGCGGGCAACAGCTGTCCGTTGGGGGCCGGACGAGAGCCGGGCCGTGGCGCAGCATACCAGAGTGCATGGCTGTCCCGGGAAAAAAGCTGGGTCAATTCCGCCAGAACATCGGCGGGGTACTGCCGTTCCAGCAGAAAATTATAGATGGATTCTGCAGTCAGGTGAGGGCAGGCATCCTGCAGGCGGCTGCGCCAGCTGTCCTGTGCAGCATCATCCGGCAGGGCGCAGGAGGGAATCTCCAGTTCCCGGATGACTTCCTCTGCGGCAATGTCGCAGGCAAGGTTCCATAGGCGGTGATCCATTTCCTGCCGTTGAAAGGGATGCCCCAGAAGAAAGTGCAGGGTGACATGCAGCAGGGCGCGTGTGGGCACAGACTGCTGTGCCCGGAATGTGCGGAGCAGCGTTTCGGGGCAATAGTATAAGCAGCGGCCATCCCCGGCAAACAGGGTGTCCAGCGCAGGGACGGGAATCGGCTTCAGCTGTTCCAGAGCGGAGGATAAAAAACGCAGGTCGGCAGTCAACCGACTCTGTGCCAGCAGCAGCACCTGTGCGGCCAGTTCGTCCGCCGCAGGAACAGGAGTCTGGATGGGCTCGGGCATAAGAGAAAACTCCTTTCTGCCCCAAGGGCAGGGTGGTATCCTTCAAAAACGGCAAAACCAGCCGACACCACCCGGCGCACCGGGTGGGAGTCTGCTGGTTTGCACGCATTCCGTGGCGTGCTGCGGGTACTCCGCCCGGCAGACGTTTCGGAATCAGAATGAAGGAATGGGTGAAAAAGGAGGAAGGTGTTTCTTTTGGTGAGACCTCAGAACAGCAGCCCACAGGCCACGCAGCCCACAGCGACCATAATGGCAGATGCAACCCATGCGTAGGGGAGGGTGTGCTTCTGGTGGTCGCCCAGGTCCTGGCCGGAAAGGCCCAGCAGCAGGAAGGTGGCACCTGTCAGGGGACTGAGCGGGAAGCCCAGCGTCATCTGGCCCATGATGGAAGCCTTTGCCACAGCCAGTGCGTTGCCGCCCATGGCGGAAACAGCGTTGGCGATGACCGGCATAACACCGTAGTAGTAGGAGTCCGGGTCAAACAGCAGGCTCAGCGGAACGCTGAACAGGCCGACGATGGGGGCAATGAAGGTGCCCATGCTGGTGGGGATGATGGAGACCAGAGCGTCGGTCATGGCAGCCAGCATACCGGAATTTTTGACCACACCGGTGAATGCGCCTGCGGCAAAGACGATGGAGACCATCAGGAATGCGGCCTGTGCATGACTGTTGATGATCTTGTGCTGCAGGTCCACACTGGGGTAGTTGACGATGAGCAGGACGCAGTAGCCGATCATAAAGGTGACAGCCGGGCTGAGGCGGTTGGTAACGAGGATGTACAGGATGACCAGGATCAGTGCCACATTGAAGTACCAGCGCCAGCCGGAGCGGGCCAGTTCGTTGGAGGTGTTGGGGGTCTTTGCTTCGGTCAGACCAGTGACCTCCTGCGCGGGGATGCCTGCAGCAATGCGCTTGGCTTCCTTTTTGCCCAGGAAAGCCGCGACGAGCAGACAGGTCACCAAGCCTGCGATCCAGGCGGGCATAATGCCCACCCACAGCTCGCTGCCGGTGACTTCATAGCCCAGGCCGGACATGGCTGCGGCTGCACGAACCGTGGGGCCGCCCCAGGGCATAACATTCATGATGCCGGCGGCCAGCGCCACAATGGTAGCCTCTACCCAGAGGTTCATTTTCAGCTTCTGGAACAGGGGCATACAGGCGGGGATGGCAATCAGGAAGGTGGTGGCACCGGAGCCATCCAGATGGCAGATGCAGCCGATGAGGAAGGTGCCGATACAGACCTTGACGGGGTCTTCGCCGGTAAACTTCAGGATGCGGTTGATGATAGGATCAAAGACACCGGCATCCGAGCAGGTACTGAAAAACAGGATGGCAAAGATGAACATGACACCTGTGGCAACGATGCTGCTCAGGCCCTTGCCCATATAATCTGCGCTGAGGATGGAAAGTGCCTTGGTAAAGCGGGTGCCGAACGTGATGACCGGCTCAACATAAGCAGTTCCGGCCTTTTCGGCAGCAGCCTGTGCGGCTTGGATGATGACATTGGGGGCGTTGATGAATGCTGCGATGAAGCCGGTGATGGCGGGAACAAAGATCAGAGCTACAAGGGTAGAGACCTTCTTGCTCATGATCAGTGCCAGCACCAGCAGAATGGTGACGAACCCTAATACTGCCAGCATGTGATTTCTCCTCAATAACGTGTGTAAAGGTGGTCAGAGATCAGAACACCTGCTTCTCGTGCAGAGTGTTGAACTGCTCTTCGGTCATGCCCAGAACACCCTCAAAGATGTCCCGGTTGTTCTGCCCCAGCTGGGGAGCGGGTGTGCGCACAGAGGGCTTGGTGTCCATCAGTTTGATGGCACAGCCGTTCACGGTGACCTTGCCCAGGGTGGGATGATCCATCTCCACGAACATCTCGCGCTCCTTGACATGGGGATCGTCCAGGATCTCCTTGATGTTCATAATGGGGCCTGCGGGGATGCCGTGGGCCAGTACCAGCTCGGCGGCCTCGTTGGGGGTCAGATCTTTGATCCGCTCCTCAATGACCTCGGCAATGGCATCCTGATTGGCCAGACGGCCCGGCATATCCACGAACCGGGGATCGGTGATCATGTCCGGGCGTTCCAACACCTCATTGCAGAGCTTTTCGTACAGCTTCTGGTTGCCTGCCGCGATGATGACCTTGCCGCCCTTGCAGGTGAAGCTGTCGTAGGGGGAAACAGCGGCATAACGGTTGCCCATGGGGGCCGGGATGTTGCCGGTCTCGATGTACTTCAGGGCAGTGTTCTCAGTGGCAGCAATCATGCTATCCATCAGACTCACGTCCACCCGCTGCCCTTTGCCGGTAATGGTGCGGGCGTTGACTGCGGCAAGGATGCCGATGGTTACATGAAGTCCGCCCAGAATATCACCCAGCGCCGAACCGGCACGGGTGGGCTCTCCGCCCTTGGAACCGGTGATGGACATCATACCGCCCATGGCCTGAGCCAGAATATCATAGCCAGGACGCAGGTGGTAGGGACCGTAGCAGCCGAAGCCGGAGACCGCCGCATAGATGATGCGGGGATTGATCTCCTTCAGGACATCATAGCCCAGTCCCAGCTTGTCCATCACGCCGGGGCGGTAGTTTTCCACCACGATATCCGCTTTTTTGACAAGCTCCTTGAAGATCTCCTTGCCCTCAGGGGCCTTCAGGTTCAGGGTGATCCCCTTTTTGTTGCGGTTGATGTTGGCAAAATAGACGCTTTCCCGCTCACCATTCAGATTTTTGGCACGGAAGGGGGGATAGGTGCGGGTGTCGTCACCGCCTTTGGGGACCTCGATCTTGATGACGTTTGCGCCCATGTCAGCCAGCATCATGGTGCAGAAGGGGCCGGCAAGCACACGGGTCAGGTCGAGAACCGTCAGGTTCTCCAATGCCATATGTTCACTCATGTTACAGCTCTCCATCCTCAACGTGGATCTTCATGCGCATCACGGCACTGCCCATGGATTTGCCCAGGCTGTCCAGACGCAGGCTCATGGTGGCACCGCCGCCCAGAGCGTGCTTCATAACAAAGTTGAAGCCGTTCAGGCTGGGCACATCGTAGCGGGTGATCTCGCCCTTGACCATGTCGCCAAAGTAGGCTTTGAGTTTTTCGGGGGTCACCTCGCGCTCAATGATCTTATAGTATTCCGGTTTGCGTGCATACACACAGACATTGCTGGTATCGCCCTTGTCACCGGAGCGGCCGTGAGCAATATCGTTCAGATAGATCTCTGCCATCTTACTTCACCTCCAGAATGTGACTTTCAACCTGTACGGCATCGCGGGGCACGGTGGTGGGCCACAGTGCCATCACTTCCTGCACGCGGGCACGGCCGCCGAAGAAGGAGGCACCCGGAGGGCCGTTCAGCTGCAGGGGGCTGATCTCGGGAATGATCTTGGCGCACTCGCTCTTGTCCTCGCTGAACACAGCAATGCGCAGCACGCACTCGTTCAGGTTCTTCAGTGCCTCTTCGCTCATATCGGCCACGCCCAGATGCAGGCTGTTCAGGCCGATGTAGCTGATGTGGATGTCGTCGGCCTTCATGCCGCGGCGCTGCATCTTCTTCATGATGACCTCGGCGCAGTACTGAGCCTTTTCGTAGGCATCAGGCCATGCAAAGCTCAGCATGGAAACAGTCTTCCAGCCCTTGTGGTAACCCACGCAGAGCTTGAGCGTGTCGGGGCGGGGCTTGCCCTTGACACCGCCGATGCGGACACGGTTGTCACCCACCTGGGTGATGGTAGCATGGCTGATATCCACGTTGACATCCGGGGTCAGGTAGTTGGCGGGATCGTGGACCTCGTACAGGAACTGCTCCTTGCAGCTCTGTTCGCAGATGATGCCGCCGCAGTCGGGAGCCTTGGTGATCTCAAAGGTATCATCGGTCAGCTCTGCGATGGGGAAGCCCAGCTCGTCCATGCGGGGGACATTGCGCCAGTCGTACATATAGTTGCCGCCGGCACCCTGACCGCCGCACTCCAGCAGATGGCCTGCCATGATGCCGCGGGCCAGATTGTCCCAATCGTCAGCAGCCCAGCCAAACTCGTACTTCAGCGGAGCCAGGAACAGGGCGCTGTCAGCCGCACGGCCGGTGATGACCACATCGGCACCCTCTGCCAGGCATCCCTCAATGCCCTCATGGCCGATGTAGACATTGCAGTTGTAGATCTTGTCCAGAATATCGTTGAAATTGCCGTCGTAGTCGAAGTTGGGGAAGGTCCAGCCATCCTTCAGCAGCTGCGGAATCTTATCCTTGATGTTATCGCCGGTCACATAACCGATCTTATAACCGCTCATGCTGTTGCCTTCTGCCCACTGGCGGATGCCGTCCACGCAGCCATTGATGTTCATGCCGCCTGCGTTGGTGCAGATCTTGATGTGCTTGTCCCAGGCTTCCTTGCCGGCCTCCTTCAGGATGCGGGTGGTGAAGTCGGGCGCAAAGCCCTTGGTGGGGTCCTTGAGCTGCTGCTTTGCCATGATGGAAAGGGTCAGCTCTGCCAGATAATCACAGCCCATATACTGGATATCGGCATTGCGGATCATGTGGATGGCCGCGTCCGGGCTGTCGCCCCAGAAGCCCTGGCCACCGCCGATTGCAACTTTCTTCATTCGATAGCCTCCTTATAAATGAAAAGGTGATATCAGCGTCAAACATCGGTACAACGTTTGACTCAATCGTCGTACTGAGTGTAGTACAACGATTTACTAATGTCAAGAAAAAAACGAAGTTTGGAGGAAAAGAAATGCAACTTTGTTGAAACGGCTAAAAAGGAAAAAGAAAAATATACAGAGTGCACAAAAACGGCTGGTTTGAGATTGGAGAGGCTTTTTCTCTCTGTCCC
>OIDB01000562.1_pt1 | contig 10823 bp, 6 predicted proteins | sample 1581471 | NCBI WGS metagenome assembly OIDB01 (sample SAMEA3882539, study PRJEB24775) | human gut metagenome | biome: human-associated habitat; feature: intestine environment; material: feces | place: Netherlands | collected 2009/2010 | reverse complement strand
TTATATAATTTTAACAATTTTCATGGTGATTATTTGTGAATATAAATGACTGATTATGATTGACAATGACTGATTTTGAAAATATAATAATACTACAAGTTAAATGATTATTGATTTTAATAAAAAAGGAAAATAATTGAATATAAAAGATTAAATGATAGTCTTTGAGCAATTTGAAAACAGGGGTGATTAGATGCTGGCGGAAGATAGATGCAAAAAAATACTCGATATATTAGATTCGATGGGAAGTGTGACTGTTCAGCAGCTTATGGATGAACTTGATATATCTGAGTCAACAATCAGGCGTGATCTGGTTGCAATGGACAAGAAGGGGTATCTCACCAAGGTACATGGTGGTGCGATTGCCAATAATACGAATATCCATACTCAGGATGAGAAGGTTATCAACAGGCTTAAGCAGAATCGCAGCGAAAAGGAACAGATTGCCAGATATGCGGCATCACTTATTGTGGATAATGATTTTGTTTATATAGATGCCGGTACTACAACAGCAGTCATGATTGATTATATTACTGCAAAGAATGTGGTTTTTGTTACAAACTCTCTGACTAATGCCAAGAGAATTTCCGATAGGGGATATACAGTATATATTCTGGGTGGAGAGTTCAAGTCTACTACCGAGGCTATTGTCGGAGATGAGGCCGTTGTGACGCTCGATAAATATAATTTTACGAAGGGCTTCTGGGGGACCAACGGAATTACTGTGAAGAATGGATTTACAACTCCGGAGATAAAGGAGGCCATGGTTAAAAAGAAATCCATGGAGAATAGCAAGGAGAAATACATTCTTGCGGATGACAGTAAGTTTTCACAGGTATCAAGTATCAAGTTTGCTGATTTTGAGGATGCTGTAATTGTTACAAATGCACTAAACAATGACAACTATAAGAAATACAAAAATATTAAGGAGGTCTAACATGATTTACACAGTTACTTTTAATCCATCATTAGATTATATTGTTGATGTAACAGATTTTAAGACAGGAGTAGTCAATAGAACGACTGGAGAGAAGATTTTTGCAGGTGGTAAGGGCATCAATGTTTCCATGGTTCTTAAGAATCTTGGAATGAGCAATACTTCACTTGGTTTTACAGCGGGTTTTACAGGAAATGAAATTAAAAGACTTCTAGCAAAAAAAGGTGTTGATACTGATTTTATAGAGGTGGAGGATGGTATTTCACGTATCAACGTGAAGCTTCGCTCAAATGAGGAATCTGAGATTAATGGTCAGGGACCGGTAATCACTGAGGACAACATTAAAAAGCTTTATGAGAAGCTTGACTGCTTAAAGGAGTCTGATGTGCTTGTGCTCGCAGGAAGTATTCCTGATGTTATGCCTTCATCAATGTATATGGATATCATGAAGCATCTTGAGGGACGCGGAATAAATATCGTGGTTGATGCGACAAGAAATCTGCTCACAAATGTGCTTGCATATAAGCCATTCCTCATCAAGCCAAACAATCATGAGCTCGGTGAGATATTCGGGGTTGAGATTACAGACAAGGACGATGTGATAAAATACGCAAAGAAGCTTCAGGAGCAGGGCGCAAGAAACGTGCTTGTTTCTATGGCAGGTGACGGAGCAGTGCTTGTGACCGAGGATGGACAGGAATTTAAGGCACAGGCTCCTAAAGGAAAGCTCAAAAACTCTGTAGGCGCAGGAGATTCGATGGTAGCCGGATTTGTTTACGGATACCTCAAATCAAATGATTATAAGCAGGCATTTATTTATGGAGTATGTACAGGAAGTGCAAGTGCATTTTCTGAGGAGCTTGCTACAAAGCCTGAGGTTGAGGCACTTATAGAAAAATGGGAGAATGCTTCCAATTAAACAAACGGTATCAAAAAGGTTGATATAAATAATTAATATATTCTATTAGGAGGAATGATGTATGACAATCAGGGATTTGTTGGCAGCTGAGAGTATCAATTTAAATGGTACGCCTGCCGGAAAAACCGAAGCATTGAATCAGTGTATTGATTTGATGGCAAAAAGTGGCAAAATAGCCGATGTGGAGAAGTATCGCAAGGGTGTTTTTGCAAGAGAGGAGGAAGGCACAACAGGAATTGGAATGGGTATAGCAATTCCTCATTGTAAGTCTGATGCTGTTACTAAAGCAGGTCTTGCGGCAATGGTTGTAAAGGATGGGGTTGACTTTGAATCACTCGATGGTACACCTGCAAAGATTATTTTCCTTATCGCTGCACCAAACACAGAGGATAATGTGCATCTTCAGGTGCTTAGCAAGCTCTCTGTTATGCTGATGGACGAGCAGTTTACAAATTCTCTTATCAATGCCGGTTCAGTTGATGAGTTTTTAAATATCATCGATAGCGCTGAAAAAGCAAAGGATGAGAAAGAGGCTGCCAAAGAGGCAAAGGCGAAAGAGCCTGTTGAGGTGAAGAAGGACGATGTATTTATCGTTGCAGTTACAGCCTGTCCTACAGGAATTGCCCATACTTATATGGCTGCTGAGGCTATCGAGAAAAAAGCCAAGGAGCTTGGATATCAGGTAAAGGTTGAGACAAGAGGCTCAGGCGGAGCCAAAAATGTGCTCACAGATGATGAAATCGCAAAGGCTGCAGGTGTTATAGTTGCCTGTGATACAAATGTACCTACAGACCGCTTTGACGGAAAGAAGGTTATTGAGTGTCAGGTTTCTGACGGAATCAATAAGGCAGAAGAGCTCATAAAGAGAATTGCTTCCGGTGATGCTCCTGTATTTAAGGCATCAGGTAAAAAGGAGGCTTCACATTCATCAGTTGGTGGAAAGGAGAGCGTTGGACATCAGATTTACAAGCATCTGATGAATGGTGTTTCACATATGCTTCCATTCGTAGTTGGTGGTGGTATTCTTATCGCAATCGCATTCCTTATCGATGGATTCAGTGTTGACCTTAATTCACTGCCGGCTGACCAGAGAGCAAATTTCGGTACTATTACACAGGCCGCAGCAATGTTTAAGGGAATTGGTGGAACAGCATTTGGATTTATGCTTCCAATTCTTGCAGGCTTTATCGCTATGAGTATTGCTGACCGTCCGGGTCTTGCAGTTGGTTTTGTAGGCGGTTCAATCGCAGCAAACGGTACATCAGGCTTCCTTGGAGCACTTGTAGCAGGTTTCGTTGCAGGATATATTGTGCTTCTCTTAAAGAAGGTATTTTCTAAACTTCCGGAGAGTCTTGATGGTATGAAGCCGGTTCTGCTTTATCCGCTGCTTGGTATATTCCTGGTAGGCGTTATAATGCAGTTTGTAGTTGAGCCTCCAATCGGAGCTTTAAATACAGCTATCAACAATGGTCTTAATGGACTTAACGGTGCAAGCGCAGTAGTGCTCGGAGTACTTCTCGGAGGAATGATGTCAGTAGATATGGGTGGCCCTGTAAACAAAGCCGCTTATGTATTTGGTACAGCTTCAATCGCTGCCGGAAACTACAATATCATGGCAGCAGTTATGATTGGTGGTATGGTTCCACCACTCGCAATCGCTCTTGCAACAATCTTCTTCAAGAACAAGTTCACAGCAGAGGAGAGAAAGGCAGGACCTACAAACTTTATCATGGGATTATCATTTATCACAGAGGGTGCAATCCCATTCGCAGCATCTGATCCGCTTCATGTCCTTCCGGCATGTGCAGTTGGTTCAGCAGTGGCAGGTGGACTTTCAATGGCATTTGGATGTACACTCATGGCACCTCACGGAGGAATCTTCGTAGTTCCTACAATCGGAAATCCGTTAATGTATCTTGTTGCATTAGTAATCGGATCTTTCATTGCATGTGGATTACTCGGATTACTCAAAAAGAAAGTAAGTGAATAAGCAATCCTCAATTATCATTTAATCCAACCTATAAACTAATCAACAAAGGCACTGCTTCGGCGGTGCCTTTGTTGTTATGTTGTGATATAAAAATTAAAAGTATAAACATTCTCTGAAATAACAGCCTCATGCCTTGACGAGTGAATTTTCCAAGCTTAAAGTAGTATTAGGATGAAATAGTAAGTCAAAAAATCAATTATTTATGAGACTTAAATAAAAAAACAGTGAGGCATAAAATGGGCAAGGTTATAGGTATAGATTTAGGAACAACAAACAGCTGTGTGGCAGTATTGGAGAACAATCAGCCGGTAGTCATAACTAACAGCGAGGGTCAGAGAACAACTCCGTCTGTAGTGGCTTTTACAAAGAATGGAGAGCGACTGGTTGGCGAGGCTGCAAAGAGGCAGGCAGCAGTCAATGTGGATAGAACATTTTTCTCAATAAAGAGACAGATGGGAAGCGATTTCAGGGCAAAGGTGGACGGAAAGCTGTATTCAGCTCCTGAGATTTCTTCTATGATTCTCAGAAAGCTGAAAAAGGATGCAGAGGACTATATTGGTGAGGCAGTGACAGACGCCGTAATCACAGTTCCTGCATATTTTTCGGATGCGCAGAGGCAGGCAACTAAGGATGCAGGAAGGATTGCTGGGCTTAATGTGCTTCGAATCATAAATGAGCCAACCTCTGCGGCACTCGCATACGGACTGGACCACGGACAGCAGCAGAAAATTCTTGTCTACGACCTCGGAGGAGGAACCTTCGATGTGTCTGTTATCGAAATAGGGGACAATCTGATAGAGGTGCTTGCCACAGCCGGTGATAATCATCTTGGTGGAGATGATTTTGATGAGAGAATCACGAATTATCTTGTCACAGAGTTTTACAGACAGCAGAATGTGGATCTGAGAAAGGATAATACTGCTATGCAGCGTGTCAGGGAGGAGGCTGAGAAGGCAAAAAAGGTGCTTTCATCATCATCCTCAACCACTATCAACCTGCCATTTATCACCACTGTAAAGGGACAGCCGGTCCACATGGAGATGAACCTCACAAGGGCTGAGTTTAATGAGATAACAAAGGATCTGGTGGAGAGAACTGCTATTCCTGTCAATCAGGCACTTTCAGATGCGGGTATTTCCGCAGCAGAGCTTGGAATGGTGCTGTTGGTAGGAGGCTCGACACGTGTGCCGGCTGTTGTTGAGGAGGTCAGAAGAATTACAGGAAAAGAGCCTTCACACAACCTAAATCCTGACGAGTGCGTGGCACTCGGTGCAGCAGTACAGGGTGGCAAGCTCGGTGGAGCAATTGTCGCAGGCAGCAGTGCGGCAGAGATTATACTGATGGATGTCACACCGCTTTCACTCGGAATTGAGACGGTCGGTGGTGTCTCAACCAAAATTATTGACAGAAATACGACTATTCCTACGAGATACAGCCAGATTTTTACAACTGCAGGAAGCTTCCAGACCTCTGTGGATATAAAGGTACTGCAGGGTGAGAGGCAGTTTGCAAGGGACAATAAGCTGATTGGAAACTTCAGGCTAAAGGGCATCAAGCCGGCTCCGGCAGGTGTGCCGCAGATAGAGGTGACGTTTGATATAGATGCAAACGGCATTGTGCAGGTTTCTGCAAAGGACCTGGGCACAGGAAAGCATCAGGAGATTACGATTACCGCAAGCTCAAATTTGTCTGATTCTGAGATTGAGCAGGCAATCCGCGAGGCACAGGAGTATGAGGCAACAGACGGACAGAGAAAGGCTTATATTGATGCAAGAAGTGAGGCTGATACGCTTGTGCGACAGGTGGAAAATGTCATGGCTGACAAGGAAAAAAGAAAGGCTATGGACAGCGCACAGAAAAAGAGTGTGAAATCGTCACTTTCATATGTGAAGAAGCTTATTTCAAGGACAAAGCCCGGAAATGTGAGCGAAGAGCAGGCTGCCGAGATAAAGCATGCGGCAGATGAACTGAGAAATGCGGCAGCGGGATTGATTTAATTATAGTAACTATTATTATTCATTTGGCTATTTACGAGAAGCGGATTTTCATATAAAATATGGGTAAGTGGTGAGTATTCATAACCACCCTGAATAGTTATAATGTTAATTTAAATCCGAGGAAATAGAAAATGAATGCGAACGATAAAACAGAAAAGGTACTAAGAGAAATTCATATCATGCTCTCAAAGGCGGAGCCGTATAAGCCGGAGCCGAGCAGGGTGATCATAAACAAGCAGCAAATGATAGATTTACTTGCTGAGCTGAATAAGTGTATATATGCAATGCAGGATGAGTATGAGCTTACTGAGCAGAGTCGCAATCACGCAGAGAGAGAGTTCAGAAAGAAGGGGGATCAGATAGTCTGGGATGCAAGCAGAAAGGCTGAGGATGTGTATGCAGCATCGGTTATCTATACGGATGAGGCGCTTTCAAGAGTGCGTGATATCATCAATGATACCAACGAGTCACTTGAAAAGCTGTGCAAGAATATGAAGGATAAGATTGCAGAGCAGGAGAATATAGTTAAAACTAACCAGTATGAGCTCAAGGGACAGCTTCAGGATTTGTCCGATACGGAGAAGTATCTTAAGATTATCGATGACAGAAATAAGGAGATAGAACGTCAGAAAAATGCAGGTAAGCCTGTAGAGGAGCGTACTATTGACAAGGAAGAGAAGTCTATCTATGCAAACAGACAGACTGAAATCAAGGTAAATATGGATTATATCAGAAAACTGGGACTTGCTGAGGGCGAGGACCTGGGAGATGGTGTAGTGGGTGAAGTGAAGCTTGCAGACGATACACCTGATGCCGGATTAAATCATAGCAATGATAAGGATGAAGCCAAGGCTGCCGGCTCAAAATCGTCTGTTGATGAGGATTATAAGGCAATAAGCAGAAAAGCCGGCAATCCACCTGTTATCAACACAAAGGAAGGGAAGGAGCTCACAGACGGTATCCACAGAATGTGGCAGAGCATCACCGGAAATAAAGGGAAATGAAACACACCTATGTAATATAAAGCAGCAGTTCAAAACAGAACGGCTGCTTTTTGGCTTATATTTAAAAGTGGGTAATATTAAGCAGATTTTAAGAAAAACAAAGTGGATAATCTGATAAAATATAGCTGACTAACGGCAGGAGAAGGTTTCTGTTAAAAATTCATAGAAGGAGGATAATATGACAATATTAGTTTGTGATGACGACAAGGAAATAGTTGAGGCAATTGAGATTTACCTGATGCAGGAGGGCTACGACGTGGAGAAGGCTTACGACGGCATACAGGCGGTTGAAATTATGAAGAATAAAAAAATAGACCTTATGATAATAGATGTCATGATGCCAAAGCTCGACGGAATAAGAGCCACTTTGCAGATACGAAAGGAAAGCAGGGTGCCGATAATCATTCTATCGGCAAAGACAGAGGATGCTGACAAGATTTTAGGCCTCAATGTGGGAGCTGATGATTATGTCACAAAGCCTTTTAATCCGCTTGAGCTTGTGGCAAGGGTAAAGTCACAGCTTCGCAGATATACCACTCTGTCAAGCAATGATGCAGCCGGAGACAAGGTTTATGAAGCCGGAGGTCTTTTGGTAAATGATGATTTAAAAAAGGTGACTGTGGATGGTGAGGAGGTAAAGCTCACACCGATTGAATACAATATACTGCTTTTACTCCTTAAAAATAAGGGAAAGGTCTACTCAATAAACGAAATATATGAGAGCATATGGAACGAGGAGGCGATAGGCGCCGACAATACAGTTGCTGTGCACATCAGACATATCAGGGAAAAAATAGAGATAAATCCTAAAGAGCCGCGATATCTGAAGGTGGTCTGGGGAGTAGGCTATAAGATAGAGGACAACAAATGAAGCAGTATACGATAGGAAAAAAAGCAGCGGTCATAGTTTTGCATCAGCTATGCATGATACTTATGGTGACAGGAGTGTTTGCCACAGGCTATGCATTCAGGCACGATGCGCATGAAAATATTGATATATATACACTAATATCGCTTGCGGGTCTGGTAGGCAGCTTTGTGAGCCTTGCATATATGGCAAACGTGGCCGGCAGAAAATCAGAGGATGATTACACAATATACTATTTACCGATTGACAAGGTATACTCTGATGTGATGCTGGTGATATTTACACTGCTCATGGTATTTATGGGAAAAGTGATTTCAGGCGTAAAAAACCAGCATTTTGACTATGCATCACTCATTATGACGGCCGGCACATTTACTTTTTTGTTTGATCTGGCTTTTATTATTTTATACCAGAGCATTGTAAGGAAGATAAAAGGCAATATACTTTACACACACAGCCTGATGTACAAGGGCTATGAGCTTTTGAAAAGAGTTATTGAGAAAAAGGATATCCACACACAAAAAAACAAAGAGATAATGCGCATACAGGAGGCACTTGAAGCTATCTCGGAAGGAGCGCTTGACACTACACTCAATGTCAATGAGTTTCATGGGCAGCAGAAAAAGGTGGCGGAGGCTGTCAACCATATACGCCAGGGTCTTATGAGCTCGGTAAATGAGAGTCTTAAAAATGAAAAACTAAAGGCAGACCTAATAACAAACGTATCACATGATATAAAGACACCTCTGACTTCAATAGTCAACTATGTTGACCTGCTTAAGAGGGAAAATCTGGAAAATGAAAATGCCAAATACTATATACATGTGCTGGAGGAAAAGTCACAGCGCTTAAAGCAGCTTACAGAGGATTTGGTAGAGACATCAAAGATTACCTCGGGAAATGTGAAGCTCAATATGCAAAAGCTTGATCTGGTTGAGCTTTTATACCAGACCGGAGGTGAATTCAATGAGCGCTTTGAGTCGAGAAATCTGACAATAGTTACAAAAATTCCATCAGAACAGATATTTATATATGCGGATGGGCGTCAGCTTTACCGCTCTATTGAAAATCTGTATACTAATGCCGCAAAATATGCACTGGAAAATACCAGAGTATATGTAGAGCTTGAAAAGGCAGATAAAAAGGCAGTTTTTACAATAAAGAATGTGTCTAAGAACGAGCTTGACATAGTAAGCAACGGAAATGTAGACCTGACAGAGCGTTTTGTGAGGGGAGAGAGGTCGAGAACTACTGAAGGAAGTGGACTTGGACTTTCGATTGCAAAGAATCTGACCCATTTGATGGGAGGAAAATTCGAAATTAAGGTAGATGGTGATTTATTTATTGCCACAATTACCTATAATATTATATAATAGTAAATAAAAGAATTTTGAAATACACATACGGAGGTAGAATAAGTGAAATTATATGAAAATGGTGCTTACCTTTTAAACGGTAAGGAAGTAATAATTGATGGACCGGAGGCTCAGGCAGCTGTCAAAAGCAAGACCGGCATGGACATCGATAAACAGACAGCTAAGCAGGAGACAATTGCTTACGGTATTTTAAAGGAGCACAATACATCCGGCAATATGGACAAGCTTCAGATTAAGTTTGATAAGCTTACATCGCATGATATTACATTTGTAGGTATCATCCAGACAGCACGAGCTTCAGGACTTGAGAAATTCCCTATCCCGTATGTACTTACAAACTGTCACAACAGCCTTTGTGCAGTTGGTGGAACAATCAATGAGGATGATCACATGTTTGGTCTCACATGTGCAAAGAAGTACGGCGGAATCTATGTACCACCTCATCAGGCAGTTATCCATCAGTTTGCACGAGAGATGCTTGCCGGCGGCGGAAAAATGATACTTGGTTCTGATTCACATACACGCTATGGTGCACTTGGTACTATGGCAGTCGGCGAGGGTGGACCTGAGCTTGTTAAGCAGCTTCTTGAACAGACATATGATATTGATATGCCTGAGGTAGTAGGCATTTACCTGACAGGAGAGCCAATCAAGGGCGTTGGACCACAGGATGTCGCACTTGCAATTATCGGAGAGGTATTCGGAAACGGATTTGTAAAGAACAAAGTTATGGAGTTTGTAGGACCGGGTGTGTCTAATCTGAGCGTTGACTTCCGTATAGGTGTCGATGTTATGACAACAGAGACTACATGTCTTTCTTCTATCTGGAGAACAGATGACAAGGTTAAGGAATTCTTTGAGATTCACGGTAGGGCTGAGGACCACAAGGAGCTTAATCCGGGTGAGGTGGCTTACTACGACAGATTTATTGAGATTGATTTAAGCCAGATCCGCCCAATGATAGCTATGCCATTCCATCCAAGCAATACCTATACTATCGATGAGCTCAATGCAAACCTCATGGATATTCTTGATGACTGTGAGAAGAGAGCTGAGGTAAGCTTTGACGGCAAGGTGAAGCTTGATTTAAAGAGTAAGGTAAGAGACGGAAAACTGTATGTAGACCAGGGAATCATCGCAGGCTGTGCAGGCGGTGGATTTGAGAATATCTGCGATGCGGCTGACATATTAAACGTACCGCTGTTACTCACCCCTCCACCTGATCTTTCAGTTCTGTTTCCAGAAATTTCTCCACCTGTCATAGTGAACGTACTATTACTATCATCATTACGTACTCCTCCTCCAGCACCGCCACTTTTATTATTGCAGATTTTACCGCCTGAAAAGTTAAATTTCCAAATATTATAAACTCCCCCACCTCCGCTATAAGCTTGATTATCAGAAATAACCCCTCCATACATATTGAAAGTATCACTATTATAGACACCACCTCCAAAGCTTGATATATTAATCTTATTTGGATTTTTAGAATTATTCTTTATAGTACCGCCGTACATATTAAATGTTCCCCTATTATATATTCCGGCACCATAATCAACAGGTCTGTCATAAGAATAATCTGGTCCTACATATTGATTTTCAATCCAGCATTTATTGCTATCAACTGAACCACGCCAAAGGTTAAGAGTTCCGATATTATATATTCCTCTTCCGTTTTTCCCATCTGAATGTGTAATTTTACCAGTTTCACTTACACTACAATCAGTTATTG
>OIDB01000558.1_pt1 | contig 10928 bp, 10 predicted proteins | sample 1581471 | NCBI WGS metagenome assembly OIDB01 (sample SAMEA3882539, study PRJEB24775) | human gut metagenome | biome: human-associated habitat; feature: intestine environment; material: feces | place: Netherlands | collected 2009/2010 | reverse complement strand
CCGTGACGCGGGCCGAGCAGCTGCACAGCAGCGCCGCGGCCAGCACCAGGGCAGCCAGTTTTCTGTACATGGTGCGCCCCTTAAATTTCCAGCACGGCCCTGCCGTCGTGGTCGGCCAGCTCCAGCGTGACCTCGCGGCCATCCAGGCGGCCATCGACGAGCGCATCGGAGACGGGATCCTCAATGGTCTTGCGGATCGTGCGGCGCAGCTCACGCGCACCGTATTTGGTGGAGCTTTCGGCTACGATGTCCGCCAGCGCGGGCTGCGTGTAGTGCAGCGTGATGCCGTGCGCGGCCAGGCCGGGCTTGTACTCGTCGAGCATGAGCGCGGCGATCTTCTCAAGGTCTTCCTCGCTCAGCGGCTTGAACGTAATGATCTCGTCCACACGGCCGATGAACTCGGGGCGCAGGAACTCCTGCAGCGCCTTCATGCTGCGGTCCGCGCTTGCGACCTCGGCCTTTTTGCCGAAGCCCGTCGCGCCGCTCTGGTCGGTGGAGCCCGCGTTGGAGGTCATGCAGATGACCGTGTTCGAAAAGTCCACCGTGCGCCCCTGTGCGTCGTTGATCTTGCCCTCGTCCAGAATCTGCAGCAGGATGTTCATCACGTCCGGGTGCGCCTTTTCGATCTCGTCAAACAGCACCACGCTGTACGGACGGCGGCGCACCTTCTCGGTCAGCTGACCGGCTTCCTCGTAGCCCACATAGCCCGGAGGCGAACCGATCATACGGGACACCGCGTATTTTTCCATGTACTCGCTCATGTCCAGACGGATGAGCGGGTCGGGGCCGTCGAACAGCTGTTCTGCCAGCTGCTTGACCAGCTCGGTCTTGCCCACGCCGGTGGGGCCCACAAAGATGAAGCTTGCGGGACGGCGGCGGCCGGAAAGGTCGGCGCGGCTGCGCTTGATGGCCTGTGCCACCAGATGCACGGCTTCATCCTGACCGATGACCTTCTGCTTGAGGGCATTTTCCAGCCCAGCCAGCTTGACGAACTCGGTCTCCCGAATTTTCACCGCCGGGATGCCCGTCCACAGCTCGATGACCTTGGCTACATCGTCCATGGTCACCTGAATTTCACTGGCAGCGGCCTGCTTTGCAGGCAGCTCGGATTCCAGCTTGGCGATGCGGGTCTTGCGCTCGGCTACGCGCTCGTAGTCGATGGCTTCGTTCACATCCGCGCTTTCCATCTCGGCTTCTTCCTGCTTCAGGGCGTCCAGCTCCTTCTGCATCCCCAGATACTCGGAGATGACCGGGTGCGCCAGATTGCAGCAGGCGCAGGCTTCGTCCAGCAGGTCGATGGCCTTATCCGGCAGAAAACGGTCGGTGATGTAGCGCTCGCTCAGGGTGACCACCGCCGAAAGCACCTCGGCGGGCACCTGCACATGATGGTACTGCTCGTAGTAGCGCTTGATGCCGTTCATCACGGCAAGGGTGTCGGCTACGCTGGGCTCTTCCACCCGCACAGGCTGGAAACGGCGTTCCAACGCCTGATCTTTTTCAATGTACTTGCGGTACTCGGTAAAGGTGGTGGCACCGATGACCTGAATTTCGCCGCGGGAGAGGGCGGGCTTTAAGATGTTGCCCGCGTTCATGGCGCCCTCGCTCTCACCGGCAGAGGTGATGGTGTGGATCTCGTCAATGAACAGGATGACGTTGCCCGCAGCCTTTACCTCGCTCAGCAGACCCTTGACCCGCTGCTCGAACTGACCGCGGAACTGGGTGCCCGCCACAAGGCTGGTGAGGTCCAGCAGAAAAATTTCCTTATCCCGCAGACCGATGGGCACCTGACCCTTGGCAATGCGCTCGGCAATGCCCTCGGCAATGGCGGTCTTGCCCACACCGGCTTCACCGATAAGGCAGGGGTTATTCTTCTGGCGGCGGCTCAAAATCTGGATGGTGCGGTAGATCTCGCGGTCGCGCCCGATGATATCATCCAGCTTGCCCTCCCGCGCCTTGCGGGTCAGGTTTTCGCAGTAGGTATCCAGAAACTTGCGCTTGGGCGGCTTTTTGCCGTTTTTGCGGTCGGCCTTTTTTTCGCCGTCCTGCTTCTCCGTGCCGGTAAAGCCCAGCGGGAAGGTGGCATTGCTGCCGGGTACAAGATCCTCGTCCATGTTCTCCGCATCGGCATCCTCGCCGGCGCCGGACATATTCATCAGCATGGAAAGGGGGTTGGAGTCGCCCAGCTCCTCCATCATGCTCTCCATGCGGTTTTCCATGTTATCCAGATCCTGCTCCGACATCCCGAATTGTTTCATCAGATCGTCCACGGGCTTGATGTGCAGTTCCCGGGCACAGTGCAGACAGTACCCCTCCTGCTTCATCTGACCATTCTCCATCCGCTGGATAAAGATGATCGCCGGACGCTTCTGGCATCGAATACAGACCATAGTTCCTCCTTGTCGCCCCTGTTACAAAAAGGGGTTGAACACATTAAACGCTTTATAGTAAAGACTGCTGTGCATTACAGTGTCGTTGAGCACATTTAAATTGCCGCCGGTGATGACCACAAGCCCCCACACCACGCACAGCACGAGGTATAAGTCCAGCAGAGCGGTCATGCCGCCGGTCAGCCAGCCCAGACCACGGTTGACCGTGCCGATGACCGGGAGCTTATTCACCAGCCCCAGCACGGTGACCAGCATACTGACCAGCAGCCGCAGCACCGCGTAGAACACAAAGAACAGCACCAGCATGATCACCGGGGTGAGCAGCGGCTGCAATACTTTTTCCACGATGGTATCGGCAAGCACCACGGCGTTATCTGCCAGCACAGCGTTGATGCTGCGCTCGCAGGCTGCCACGATGGAGGCGCGGAAGCTTTCGGGCAGAAAGCCCGCGTACTGCTGTGCAATGCCGGAAAGGTTCACCACGCCGTCCTCCGAAAGGTGGGCGGCGATCTGGGTGCGGAAGCCCCCGGCCAGCAGATTTTCGAACACCCAGCCTGCACAGGCGGCAGAGAGCTGCCGTGCGCCCAGCAGGCTGATAAGGTTGCCGGACAGCTGCACGATGGACGCCAGAAAGCCCTTGCGGGCGTAGCGTGCCATCAGCACCAGCCAGACTACCGTACATAGGATATCAAAAAGAAATGACGGATTCTTGAACATATCTTGTTTTCCCTGTTATAAAGATCACTTTCCCCGCAAAAATACTGGTTTTCCCCTCGTTCACCGGGCGCTGGAAGCCGTTTGCTCCGGCGGAGCGATCTGCTGCACCGTGTTGCCGCACAGCACCAGCAGCTGCTTGCCCGCGATGAGCGCCTGCGGACGGACGGAAAGCTCCTGTCCCCACTGGTACACCCCGTCTGCGGCAAAGCATTCCACGCCGCTGTCGGTGAGCAGATAAAAATTTTGACCCCGGCGCAGGATCTGGTTTGCCGCAGGCACGTTGCCGCTGTACTGCACGTTCAGATCTTTATCCAGCAGCACGGCGGTGCACACCTGCCCGTTTTCCAGCAGCAGAGCGGCGTTTGCGCCATCCTGCGAAACGCTGACAAGGCTGCCGCCACCAAGGTCAAAGCGCCCCCGCTCGCCGCCGTCCGCACCGTACACCACGGCGCAGTTCTCATACACAGCCAGCACGGTGTCGTTGTTCAGCCAGCCCAGCCACTGGGGCACGCTGTCCCCGCTGCTCAGCTGCACCGGGTCGCCCTGCGCAAGGCTGAGCACAAAGAGATTCGCCTGTAATTGTCCCGCACTTGAGGTGACCGCCGCCACCGCCAGACGGCGGCTGTCGGCGGCAAAGGCCATCCGCACCGGGGTGCCCTGCGCGCTGGTCATATCCCAGTGCAGCTGCTCCGTCATGGTGGAGGTGTACACGGTCAGCCGGGCGGTGCTGTCGGCGGAATCGGTGGCCACTGCCAGCGTGCCGGTGTCCGACATGGCGCACAGATAGATGCTGTTTTCCAGCGTTTTGCTGTACAGGTTCTGGGTGCGGCTTTCCACCCGCAGCTCGTTGCCGGAGCGGTTGTACAGCACAAAGCGGGTCTTGCCCGCAGCCAGCGCCGGGCGGGCGTAGCCGCTCTGGATGCTGGCAAGGCGGGTACCGCCTAAGCTGTACACCGCACAGGCATCCTCGTCCATGGCCACAAAGCTGCCGGACATGGGCTGCACGGCCGTCAGCTCGCCAAGGCCGGTCTGCTGCGGCCAGCCCACCGCCGGGGACAGAGCGATGTGCACCGTATCCACCAGATCCTTTACCCGGGCGATGGATGCCCCCACCGCACCGGTGGCAAACAGCGTGACCAGTATCAGCGCCGCCAGAATGATGGCGGTACGGCGCAGACGGCGGCGGCGCACTCGCTGGCGCGCTGCCTCCAGATATTCCACACGCCCGGCAGAAAGCGGCTCTCCGTCCGGATTGCCGCCGCGATGAAGCTTTTTCATGGCTGCTCTTCCTTCCTTTCCGGGTAATCCACGCACTTTAAAAACAAGCCCTTTGCGGGCAGAGTGGGACCCGCCCGGCTGCGGTCCCGGCTTGCCAGAATGGCGGGGATGTCCGCAGCGCGCAGCCGCCCTGCGCCCACCTCGCACAAAGTACCCGCCAGAATACGCACCATATTGTACAGGTAGCCGTCGGCGGTCACTTCAATGTCCACCTCGTCCCCGCGCCGGGTGACATGGCAGTCCGTGATGGTGCGCACGGTATCCCCGTGGGCGGCAGCAGAACTGCCCGCCGCGCACAGGGCCAGAAAATCGTGGGTGCCCACAAACTGCTGCGCCGCCGCCTGCATGGCGGCTTCATCCAGCCGCCGGGGCACGCGGGTGTAGTAGGCGGCATCAAAAGGCGAGTCGATGGGGTGGTTATGGATGCGGTACAGGTAGGTCTTGGTATGGGCGGCGTACCGGGCGTGGAAATCCTCCGGCACGGTCTGCGCCGCAAGCACCCGGATATCCGGCGGCAGATGCTGGTTGAGCGCCAGCGGCAGCTTTTGTGGCGGGATGCGGGTATCGGCATGGAAGTTCAGCCGGAAGCCCAGCGCGTGCACCCCGGCATCGGTGCGGCTGCAGCCCTTGATATCGGGGCGTGAGCCCAGCACCGCTTCCAGCGCATCCTGAAAGGTGGCCGCCACACTGCGCCCGTTGGGCTGCACCTGAAAGCCGCAGTAATTTGTGCCGTCGTAGGCAAGGGTAAGTAAAAAGTTCATAGTATAAAACCCTCTCAGGCGCTTGCGCGCCAGCTCCCCCAAAGGGGGAGCTTTATGCGCTATAAGGGGAAATATCTACTTCTGTTGAAAAGAACAGACCTTACGTCCACCGGGCAAAAGCTCCCCCTTTCGGGGGAGCTGTCAAGGCCATCAGGCCTTGACTGAGAGGGTTCTCCTCTTTAATAATTCGGGAACACCAGCCGGGAGGCAAGGATGACGGCAAAGCAGGCGATGCAGACCGCAAGGTCGATATAGTCCTGCTTTTCGCAGCGCAGCACCTTCAGGCGGGTGCGGCCTGTGCCGCCGCGGTAGCAGCGGCACTCCATGGCCATAGCCAGCTCGTCTGCGCGGCGGAAGGCCGAGATGAACAGCGGGATGAGCACCGGCACCAGCGCCTTGACCCGGTCGGTCATCTTGCCGGTGTCCAGCTGCGCGCCGCGCGCCTTCTGCGCGTTCATGATCTTATCCGTCTCCTCGATGAGGGTGGGGATAAAGCGCAGCGCAATGCTCATCATCATGGCCAGCTCGTGCACCGGGAAGTGCAGCTTGCCCAAAGGCTTGAGCAGCTGCTCAATGGCATCGGTCAGCACGATGGGGCTGGTGGTGTAGGTAAGCAGGCTGGTGCCCGCAATGAGCGCCATCACGCGCACCGCCATCAGCACTGCATAGCGCACGCCCTCGGCGTAGATGCTCAAGAACCAGAAATGCACCAGCGGGTCGCCCTCGCCGGAGACAAAGAAGAGGTTCAGCACCGCCGTGAACAGTACGATGGGCAGAATGGGCTTCAGGCTTTTGCCGATCATCTTGACCGGAATTTTTGCCACCTTGTACATGACCCCCAGAAAGAGGATGGACAAAGTAAGCCCCAAGGGGTTGGAGGCTGCAAACAGCAGCACGATATAAGCGACCGTCAGCACAAGCTTCAGTCTGGGGTCGAACCGATGCACCAGACTGTTGCCCGGGAAGTGCTGACCGATGGTGATATCTCGCAGCATCAGACAGCACCCCCTTTCCGGGCAGCGCTGCGGGGCAGCACAAGACTTTCCCCGGCATCGCGGCGGCGCTTTGCTTCCAGCAGGGTCTTGACCGCGTAAGGAATGGTGTACACGTCCGCCGGGACGTCCACCCCCATCTCCCGCAGCTTGAGGAAAATTTTAGTCACCTGCGGCACCGACAGCCCCAGCTCCAGCAGCTCCGGAGCGCGGGCAAAGACCTTTTCCACCGTGTCATACATGGCAATTTTCTTGTTGCTCATCACCAGCACGCGGTCGGCATACTTGGCAATATCCTCCATGCTGTGGGACACCAGCAGCACGGTGGTGCCGGTCTTTTTGTGGTACTCCTTCACCTCGGAAAGGATGTCGTCCCGTCCCTCCGGGTCAAGACCGGCGGCGGGCTCGTCCAGCACAAGGATGCGGGGCTTCATGGCCATGACGCCAGCCACCGCCACCCGGCGCTTCTGACCGCCGGATAGCTCAAAGGGGCTGCGCTCCAAAAGCGCCGGGTCTAAGCCTACAAAGTCTGCGGCTTCGTGGACGCGGCGGTCTACCTCGGCCTCGTCCAGCCCCATGTTCTTGGGGCCAAAGGCGATGTCCTTGTAGCAGGTCTCCTCAAACAGCTGGTATTCCGGGTACTGGAACACCAGCCCGGTGAGGAAGCGGAAATCCCGGATCTTTTCCGGGTCTGCCCACAGATCGCGGCCGTCAATGTAAATTTTGCCGCTGGTGGGCTTGTTCAGGCCGTTCATGTGGGTGATGAGGGTGCTTTTGCCGGAGCCGGTCGCCCCGATGATGCCCACAAAATCGCCCTCTTCTACGGTAAAGCTCACGTCGTCCAGCGCGGTCACTGCGGTGGGCAGGCCGGGGTTATAGACGTAGCTCAGATGTTCTACCTTAATGATATCTGCCATTTCGTCCGCCCCCCTTACTGCAGCAGTTCATACAGCGCCTGTGCGCAGGCACCGGTGTCGATGATGCCCTCCGGCATCGGGATACCGGCCTTCACCAGCTCGTCCCGCAGCTCAGCGGCCTGCGGCACGTCCAGATGCAGCGAACGCACCTTTTCGGTCTGGCTGAACACCTCTTTCGGGGTGCCCTCCATCACCACATGACCCTTGCTCATTACCAGCACACGGTCGGCCTGTGCGGCTTCTTCCATATAGTGGGTGATGGACACCACCGTGATGCCCATGTTCCTGTTCAGGTAGTGGATGGTCTGCATCACCTGCTCGCGGCCGCGCGGGTCCAGCATGGCAGTGGCTTCATCCAAGATCAGGCAGTCCGGGCGCATGGCAACCACACCGGCAATGGCCACGCGCTGCTTCTGACCGCCGGAAAGGTTGTGGGGTGCGCGCTCGCGGTATTCGTAGATGCCGGCCATCTTCATGGAGTCGTCCACCCGGCGGCGCATCTCGTCCTGCGGCACACCGAGGTTTTCCAGCGCAAAGGCCACGTCCTCTTCCACCACAGTCGCCACGATCTGGTTGTCCGGGTTCTGGAACACCATGCCCACGGTCTGGCGGATATCGTAGAGTTTGTCTTCGTCTGCGGTATCCATGCCCTCCACATACACCTTGCCGCTCTCGGGCAGCAGGATGGCGTTGAAGTGCTTTGCCAGCGTGGATTTACCACAGCCGTTTGCACCCAGCACCGCCACGAACTCCCCGCGCTTCACCTGCGCAGATACGCCGTCCAGCGCGTAGACCGGCTGCTCGGCATCGTAGCGGAACTTCAAATTTTCAGCAGTTAAAATCGTTTCACTCATGCTTTGTTTCTCTTTCTGGTGGTGCGCCCCTCCGAAAGGGGCTGTACCCCATTCTTAGCATATATCTATCTCAGTCACGGCTGTCGCCGTGACTGAGATAGTATTTTATTTTTATTCTTCCCAAATCGCGGTGGCGCCGCAGGGCACCACGCCGCCGGTGGCAGACACCGGCAGACCGATCTCGTCGCAGCTGGTTTTGCCGCCAAAGCGGGGCACCAGCGTGGTTTTGAGCATATACTCCATGACCGCCGGGGACAGGCCGGTGGTGTAGCTGTTGACCGCAAAGAACAGCGGGGTATCGCTGAGCACTTCTTCGCACTGGCTGATGAGGTCGTAGATGCAATCCTCCAGCTTCCAGATTTCGCCGCCGGGGCCGCGCCCGTAGCTGGGCGGGTCCATGATGATGCCGTCGTAGGTGTTGCCCCGGCGCTTTTCCCGCGCCACGAACTTGGCGCAGTCATCCACCAGCCAGCGGATGGGCTTGTCGGTCAGGCCGCTTGCCACGGCGTTGTCCTTGCCCCATGCCACGATGCCCTTGGAGGCATCCACATGGCAGACGGTAGCACCGGCAGCGGCACAGGCCAGCGTAGCGCCGCCGGTGTAGCCGAAGAGGTTCAGCACCTTCACCGGGCGGTTCGCGGCGCGGATCTTCTGCTGGTACCATGCCCAGTTGACCGCCTGTTCCGGGAACACGCCGGTGTGCTTGAAGCCGGTGGGGCTGACGATAAGGGTGAGCTTATCCTCCCCCTCGCCGCAGCTGATCTTCCACTTTTCCGGCAGACGGCGGCGGTACTCCCACTCGCCGCCGCCCTGATTGGAGCGGTGGTAGATGGCATCTGCCTTTGCCCACAGGGGGCTTTGCTTCGGGGTCTTCCACACCACCTGCGGGTCGGGGCGGATGAGTAGGGTCTCTCCCCAGCGTTCCAGCCGGTTGCCGTCGGTGGCATCCAGCAGTTCGTAGTCTTTCCAAGTATCTGCAGGGCGCATAGCGTCCTCCTTCCGTTTATCGCGTCAAAAGTCCTATATTCAAAAGTCCTATATATAATAAGTCAGAACAGGCTCTGCTGGCCGTTTTCCTCGGCGCTGCCGGTCTCCGGGGCCTTCATGCCCAGATGCTCGTAGGCAAGGCGGGTGGCGCAGCGTCCGCGCGGGGTGCGGGTCAAAAAGCCCATCTGCATCAGATACGGCTCGCACAGATCTTCCAGCGTGACCGCCTCCTCGCCCAGCGCGGCGGCCAGCGTTTCCAGACCTACCGGGCCGCCGTTGTACATTTCAATGATGGCGCGCAGCAGGCTGCGGTCCAGCTCATCCAGACCCAGCGCGTCCACGTCCATCCGCTTCAGACCCAGCAGCGCCACGTCCCGATCGATGATGCCGTCACCCAGCACGGTGGCAAAGTCGCGGATACGCTTCAAAAAGCGGTTCGCCACGCGGGGGGTGCCGCGGCTGCACTTTGCCAGCTCATAAGCGCCTTCCGGGGTGATGGGCTGATCCAGAATGCCCGCCGACCGCATGATGATGCGGGAAAGCTCATCCGGGCTGTACAGCTCCAGCTTGAGCAGCACGCCGAAGCGGTCGCGCAGCGGGCCGGTGATCTGTCCGGCGCGGGTGGTAGCGCCCACCAGCGTGAACCGGGGCAGATTGATGCGGATGCTCTGGGCGCTGGGGCCCTTGCCGATCATGATATCCAGCGCGTAGTCCTCCAGCGCCGGGTAGAGCACCTCCTCCACCTGCCGGGACAGGCGGTGGATCTCGTCGATAAAGAGGATGTCGCCCTCCTGCAGGTTCGTCAGCAGGGCGGCCAGGTCGCCGGGCTTCTCGATGGCCGGACCCGACGTAATGCGGATTTGTACGCCCATCTCCTGCGCCACGATGCCGGCCAGCGTGGTTTTGCCCAGGCCCGGCGGGCCGTAGAGCAGGATGTGGTCCATCGGCTCGCCGCGCTGCTGCGCCGCCCGCAGATAGACCTTTAAGTTGCCCTTGGCCTTCTCCTGACCGACGTAATCGTCCAGGGTTTTCGGGCGCAGGCTGACTTCCTCCGTGTCGGCGGGGGTCATATCGGGGCTGACGAGACGGCTGGGGTCCACGGTGTATTCCTGGTTCAATTCGGCACTCCCCTTCTGTTATACGCGCGACAGACTGCGCAGCGCGATGGTGATGATCTCCTGCACGGAGAGGGTCTCGTCGACGCGGGCCACGGCGGCGGCAGCGTCCGACGGCGCATAGCCCAGGCTGACGAGCGCGGCGACGGCCTGCGCGGGCGCAGAGCTGGGGGCCGGGGCGGCAATATTGCCGGAGAAGCCCGTGCCCGCGGCCAGCCCCTTGCCGACCTTGTCCTTCAATTCCAGCGTGATGCGCTGGGCCAACTTCGGCCCGACGCCCGCGGCCTTGGTGAACGCTTTGTGGTCGCCGCTGGACGCGGCCAGCGCGATTTTTTCCGGCGTCATGATGGACAGGATAGACAGCGCGGCCTTGGGGCCGACGCCGGTGACGCCGGTCAGCATCTTAAAGCAGTCGCGCTGCTCCTCGGCGGCAAAGCCGTAGAGCGAGACGTCGTTCTCGGTGACGTTCATAATCGTATAAACGGTCCCCTCCTGCCCGGCGGGGGGCAGGGCCTCGCCGGTGGTGGCGGGGATCTGGACAAAATAGCCGACCCCGCCGCAGCTGATGACGACGGAATCCAGCGTTTTCTTGATGATTTTTCCGGTAAGGCAGTAGATCATGGTGTATCCTTCTTTTGTATGGTGGAAAGCCTTCCCCCCTTGGGGGGAAGGTGCCCGAGGGCGGATGAGGGGCAGCTTGTCGGGTACCGCACGCAAATGGGTGATTGCGGAAACCTCATCCCTCATCCGGCCCTGCGGGGCCACCTTCCCCCACTTGGGGGAAGGCAAGGGATTATCTCACCGGTGTCCCCATCAACCGGCTGCGGCTGCAATGGCAGTGGGCAATCGCCATGCCGAGGGCGTCGGCGGTATCGTCGGGCTTGGGGACGGACTCGAGGTGCAGCATTATGCGGGTCATC
>OIDB01000556.1_pt1 | contig 10953 bp, 10 predicted proteins | sample 1581471 | NCBI WGS metagenome assembly OIDB01 (sample SAMEA3882539, study PRJEB24775) | human gut metagenome | biome: human-associated habitat; feature: intestine environment; material: feces | place: Netherlands | collected 2009/2010 | reverse complement strand
GAGGAGAAGAAAAGAACACGGGAATATTCTAATTTTATGTACTGGAGATAATGTGTTTTATGGATATACTGATGGTTGTCTTGTAAAGTATGGAAATACAATTGAAGAAATGTTGGATTGTGTTATAGGCGAAAACATAATGCCTGAGTACATAGATTAATGCGATGTACTGTATTGTTGAGCAAATAGGCATGCAATAAATCCCATAATGAGTTATAATAATATCAATAGGCTGATACATATTATAAGAGGAGGACAAATTCAAACTATGGGAGTACAAAAGAAGAAGTTGTTACACCGGATAATGGCTCTGGCGATCGCAGTTGCAGTTGGATTGTCAGTGATCGTGCCGGGAGGAACAAGTGCTGAAGCGGCGACAATACCTGCGGATGTGACAAAACCATCTGCCAATTGCGTGTTTATAGCAATGAAGGGCAAGTATGTGTCGGAGGCTTCGGCTGCAGTGAAGAGGATCAATCAGATCCGTTATGAAGCATGTAAGCAGGGCGTTAAGATTGATGGACGGAAATTGACGCTTGACGACTATGTGCCGATCAAGTGGTCGGCAGGACTTGAGAAGATAGCAAGGATCAGAGCTGCGGAGGCGAGTGTTACAATGTATCACTCAAGACTCAACGGAAAGTCTGTATTTGATTTCAAATATCCGGGAAATGGCTGGCCGACTTCCGAGGTGCTTGCGTGGAACTGGTCAGAGAGCATGCTCATGGGTATTGAGCAGTGGTACAGCGAGAAGGATGCCTATGTGAAGGGAACTCCTGGAGCGGTGACCGGGCATTACACATCCATGATAAAACCTGCTAACAGGTATGTGGGTGTTGGTACATTTATAAATAAGAATGCATCTTATCCGAATACGACTGCAGCCCAGTTCATGGGAAGCGGCAGTCAGGCTGAGACTATGGCTAAGTCCACTGGTGAGAGCGATGTTACGGTGGAGGTGCAGAAGGACAATATCACATCGGTTAAGATGACCGGAAATAAGAGCGTGCAGGAGGGACAGAAGGTAACTCTCACACTCAAGGCAGTCCTTGGACAGTATGGAAGTACATCGTATAAGGTGCTTGCGGGAGCTAAGTGGAAAACATCGAATTCCGCTATTGCAAAGGTGTCACCTACAGGAGTGGTAACAGGTCTCAGAAAGGGAACTGTGAAGATCACAGCCACTGTTGGATCACGTTCAGCATCATATACGGTAACAGTAACAGGAAAATGTGCGCATGTATATTCCGGCAAGGTAGTAAAAACAGCAACTACCAGAAGCGATGGCAAGGTGTTACATACATGCAGAAAATGCGGCCAGAAGAAGTATATCGTTGTCAAGAAGATAAAGAGTGTTACATTATCACAGACGAGATATAAGTATGATGGTAAGACAAAGACACCTAAGGTGACTGTGAAGGACAGCAATGGTAAGATAATATCATCAAAATACTACAAGGTGACATATCCTAAGGCGAGAAAGAAAGCCGGAACATATACGGTGAAGATAAAGTTTTCCGGAAGGTATAAGGGTACAGTTTCAAAGAAGTACAGAATAGTAAAATAAAAAAATACCGTTGTTCATAAAAAATATGGACAACGGTATTTTTAATCTGAAAGAAATTATTTCTTCTCAGGCTCTGGAGTATAGTCAAGTATGGATGAAATAGCCTTGTGAACCTTTGTATACTCAGTTATAAGAATATGCATACGCTGGAATCCAGGCTGCTCCAGATGATAATATACTCTGGTCATTCTCTTTCCAACCTGCTCTTTGTGATCGGAGATGAAACCGTATTCAATCAATTTGTACAGTGCAGGATATAGAGAACCGATAGGAATCTTTATCACGCCGTCTGACAGTGAGTCCATGAGCTGTGACAGCTCGTAGCCGTAATAATCTTTCTGGCTGAGCAGATAGAGTACGAGCAGCTCCACGGAACCTCTGATGAAGTTCGGCTTTGCAACGACTCTTGCATGTACAGCCTCAACTGCTGCTTCCTTTGCGGTATCATTACTTTGATCCTGAACCATAATACTGTTGGAATATATGCTGTTTAATACGTTTTCCATTAAAACCACCTCATACAAAAAAAATAGTTACACTTTGTATTGATTGTAATTGCAAAATCATTTAATTGCAACCTTTCTTTTCATTAAAATGAAAATAAGTTGCGTATTTTTGCAATTTTTGCTTATTTGAGAAAGGTTTTTGACTGTAACTGCCTGGATAATGCCAATAGACGGCTGGCAGCATCCTTTGGATCGTCAGCTTTCATTATGGCGGACACCACACAGATGCCGGCGATAGGTATGCCCGAGAGGACATCCAGGTTGGTCGGATTGAGTCCTCCGATGGCATTTACCGGGATGGGAACTGCCTTGCAAATGTCTCTCAGTGTATCCGTGGATGTGAGCACTGTCTTGACCTTGGTGGTGGTTGGGTAGATGGCTCCAACTCCCAGATAATCAGCTCCCTGTTCATACGCCTCCACGGCCTGAGGAACAGTCTTGGTGGTTGCGCCCACGATGCGGTCAGGCCCCATGAGTTTTCTGGCTATGGAGACTGGCATGTCTGTCTGCCCCACATGGACACCTTCGGCATCGGTCGCCAGCGCCACATCTACCCGGTCATCTATGATGAGTGGCACGTTGTAGCGGCGCGCAATTGAGTGCACCTTGTCCGCAAGATGTATGTACTCACGGGTAGTTCTTTCCTTTTCTCTAAGCTGCATGAGTGTCGCACCGCCGTCCAGAGCACACTCCACTCTGTACAGAAATTCCTCCTCGGACAGACCTGTGCTGTCTGTTATAAAATATAAAGTAGGATCAAATGTATACATTTCAAAGTCCTTTCTAAAATTGTTACACATACAGATAGTCATTGAGTACGGGCTGCAGTCCCTCGCCCTCTATGTCTGAATACATATGCTCAAGACTTCTGTTGTCGTTGATCTCGAACTGCTCGTCGCCCTGCTCACTGCAGGAAGTCTTGCCGCTGTATTTGCTTTCGTGATCGCCGATTCCGGTTGACACGCCCGCAGATACCTTGGTCGCTGCGATCTTCACTATGCCGTTCCTGAAGTCTGCACTCTCCCTTGAAGATACCGTTATTCCGGCAAATGGCAGGAATATCCTGTATGCGCACAGTATCTGGCAGAGCTGCTTCTCGTGTACGTCCAGAGGATTGATCTGATCGTTGTTGATGATCGGTCTCAGTCTTGGACAGGAGAGTGACATCTCTGCGTGTGGGTATTTTCTTTGGAGAAAATACGCGTGAAGGGCTGTTGCCAGCGCATCCTTGCGGAAGTCGGAGAGCCCTAACAGTGCTGAGAATGCAACGCCCCGCATTCCGCCCATGAGGGCGCGCTCCTGCGAGTCGAAACGGTATGGCCATACTCTCTTGTGACCCATCAGGTGAAGAGTCTCGTATTTGTCTGCATCGTAGGTCTCCTGGAACACTGTCACATAGTCCGCACCGCACTCATGGAGGTAGCGGTACTCATCGGTGTTCACCGGATATATTTCAAGGCCTACCATGCGGAAGTATTTCCTTGCAAGCTTGCATGCCTCGCCGATATACGTTACGTCACTCTGGCTGCGGCTCTCGCCGGTCAGTATAAGGATCTCTTCCATACCGCTGTCGGCGATGACCTTCATTTCCTTCTCGATCTGCTCTGCTGAGAGCTTCATTCTGTTGATGTGATTGTAGCAGTTGAAGCCGCAGTATACGCAGTAGTTCTCACAGTAGTTGGCTATGTAGAGCGGCGTGAACATGTAGACCGTGTTGCCGAAGTGCCTGCTTGTCTCGCGGCTTGCGCGCTGCGCCATCATCTCAAGAAATGGTTCGGCGGCGGGGGAGAGCAGAGCCTTGAAGTCCTCTATGCTGCACGTCTCGTGTTCAAGGGCCGCCATGACGTCTCTGCCTGTGTAACTGCTGTAGTCGTAGCTGTTCATGTGCTCCATGACCTTGCTGCGGATGTCAGATTCAATAACCTCCATGCCCGGAAGGTATTCCATATGGCTTTTCCTTGACGATGGATCTGTCTCCAGACGGTGTTTGATCTGCAGCGCTTCCGGCGAAAGATATTCCGAGTCTATCAGAAAGTGGTTTTCCATCTGAGTGCACCCCCTTAGTCATGCAGGAATCCGGTCAGTGGATCTGAAGCGGATGCCCCTCTGGTGAGAACTCTTCCAAGACCTGCCCGATAAGCCTTTCGGCCTGAATTTATCGCGTCCTTGAATGCCGATGCCATGAGTGGCAGATTTCCGGCTGTGGCGAGGGCAGTGTTGGCCATGATGGCGGCAGCGCCCATCTCCATGGCTTCACATGCCTGGGATGGCCTTCCGATACCGGCGTCAACTATGATCGGAAGCTCGATCTCGTCGATGAGGATCTGGATGAAGTCTTTGGTAGCCAGTCCTTTGTTGGAACCTATAGGTGATGCCAGTGGCATGACCGCTGCGGCTCCCGCATTTACCAGATCACGGGCGGCATTTAGGTCCGGGTACATGTAAGGCAGTACCACAAATCCTTCATTTGCCAGTGCCTCGGTTGCCTTTATCGTTTCCTGGTTGTCGGGAAGGAGATATTTGCTGTCGCGCATGATCTCCACCTTGACGAAGTCTCCACAGCCCAGAGCCCTTGCAAGCCTTGCTATGCGCACGGCCTCCTCGGCGTTCCTCGCGCCGCTTGTATTGGGCAGGAGAGTAACTCCCTCCGGGATGAAATCGAGAATATTTTCCTCTTCCTTTGTATTTGCACGGCGGACGGCCAGAGTGATGATCTCTGCTCCTGCGTCCTTTATAGCTGATTCGATCAGCTTCATGGAATACTTTCCTGAACCCAGAATAAATCTTGAATTGAATTCATGTCCTCCGATTATCAGCTTGTCTTCTTTCATTATAATGCTCCTCCTCCCATGAAACTAACGACCTCCACACAGTCGCCGTCGTTAAATGTAATGTCTGCGTATGTCTCTCTCGGTATGATCTCCTCGTTGATCTCAACAACTATGCGCACCGGTTTGTAGCCGGATTCCTCAAGAAATGCCGCCAGATTCTGCCCGGCAACGTCGAGATCTTTTCCGTTCACTGTTACCATAGCCCTTTCCTCCAAAGTTTTTTATCTGCACAAAAAAGGAGTTACCGATCTGGTAACTCCAATAAAGTCTGCACTTTAACAAACGTCTGCTATCAGGCTTCCCTACGTTGGCATTATCCAAATCAGGTTTCCGGTCGAAGGTCACACCTTCCTCTCAGCCTGTACTACAAGCTCCCGCGTCCTCTTTTTGCTGTCAGATAATAATATACGACCTGAAAACCCGGAATGCAAGAGTAATCTATCAGGCAAATATGCCATTTGACCGCAAATATTCGAAGCTCTCTCAAAAATATACGGAAAATGTACTGCGATTGATGGCTTTTCCTTGACACAGCCCACATATGTATGTACAATTTAGTTGTTTGGCGCGCTAAAGTGTCATACAAAATCAGCAGGTTGCACAAATGCTGATTTGATTTATCTTATGGAGGACAGTGAAGTTATGAGACAGAAGAAGATTCATTACATCTATAATAAAGAGATGGAGTGTATGGATCCTGAGGAGAGAAGAAAGCTTCAGGGGGAGAGACTCAGAAAGACAGTAGAACTTGAATATGCAAATGTACCGGCATACAGAGCCAGAATGGACGAGGCGGGAGTAAAGCCGGAGGATATAAACAGCATAGACGATATCGTCAAGCTGCCATTTATGCAGAAGACAGATCTCAGGGATAACTTCCCATTTGGACTGTTTGCAGCAGACAGGAAGGACATCATCAGAATCCAGGGTTCATCAGGAACCACAGGTAAGCCTGTTGTATCTGGCTACACCCAGAATGATATAGATGTGTGGACGGAGATGGTAGCCAGAGCTATCAAGTGCGCTGGTGGCGGAGAGGATGATGTCATCCAGATAGCTTATGGTTATGGATTGTTCACAGGTGGACTTGGAGCACATCAGGGCGCGACTAAGGTTGGTGCCATGGTAGTTCCGATGTCATCAGGCAACACACAGAGACAGATCATGATGATGAAAGAGCTCGGCGCAACCATGCTTTGCTGTACACCTTCATATGCTACATACCTCGCAGAGACCATCAGGGAAATGGGCATCGATCCATCAGAACTGAAGATCAAGTCAGGCTACTTCGGAGCAGAACCTTGGACAGAGGAGATGAGACAGCACCTTGAGGAGCTTCTTGACTTCGATGCATTTGATATATATGGACTAACAGAGATCGGTGGACCTGGTGTTGCATTTGAGTGCTTCGAGAAGAACGGAATGCACATCAACGAGGATCATGTTCTTGCAGAGATCATTGATCCTGTCACAGAGGAGCCGCTTCCAGACGGAGTTCCTGGAGAGCTTGTGTTTACAACCCTTACCAAGACAGGTACACCTATGATCAGATACAGGACACATGACATATGCACACTAACACACGGCACATGTGCATGTGGAAGAACAACAGTCAAGATGAGCCGTATCACAGGCCGTACAGACGACATGCTTGTAATCCGTGGTGTAAATGTATTCCCTAGTCAGATAGAGTCAGTCCTTCTCGGCGTGGAGGAGGCTTCAGCTCATTATATGATCGTGGTTGATCGTGTGAATTCACAGGATAAGCTGACAGTTCAGGTAGAGCTCAAGGAAGATGTGGATATGGGCGATGCTGCAAAGCTTGCGGCTATTGCATCCCGCATCAAGACAAATATCAAGCAGACACTGCTTATCAGCGCAAAGGTTGAGCTGGTTCCGCCTAAGACCATTCCACGTTCAGAGGGTAAGGCAAAGAGAATCACAGATAACAGACATATCGGATTCTAATTAGTAAGCTTAGCTAGTCAGACGAATCACAGGACTGAAAAGTTTGAGATTAAAAGACTATATAGAGAGAATAAAACAGCCGGCTCAATGGTGAGCTTTCCGGGATCGCGACCGGACATGCCGCCGTGAGCCGGCTGTTTTATCAGGAAGGGATCAGGCAGTTAGCTTGGGAGGTTTGCACTGGCAGATATCAGCTGTGAGGCCTGCCGCCAGAAAACTGGCAAAACAGATAAAATCGCTAAATGCTGAAAAACCTTGCATTTTGGTATATTTCCGTGTAAAATTTGCTTTGTTATGTGCACTGACAGTGAGATACTGCACTGCAGTGGTAAAGTTGGTGCGGAGCAGATAAATTATAATTATTATGGAAGGTGGATTAACTAATGAATGTTTACGAGATGATTGCGTTTATAGCGTATTTTGTCCTGGTAATCGGTGTAGGAATTTATTTCTTCTTCAAATCCAAGGGGAATGCCGGAGAGAAGGATTATTTCCTTGGAGGAAGAGATATGAATGGTCTGGTGGCTGCACTCAGCGCCGGAGCCTCTGATATGAGTGCGTGGGTTCTCATGGGACTGCCCGGAGCATTCTATGCGACAGGACTCAGCAACATGTGGATATCAGTTGGTCTGTTCATCGGAACAGCATGTGCTTGGATATTCATAGCACCGAGACTCAGAAGATTCTCGATAGCGTACAACGATTCGATCACTATACCTCAGTATCTGACAAATCGTTTTCAGTCAGACAATAAGCTGCTTCTCATAATATGTGCAGTTATATTTGTGGTTGCATATTGTATATACGCTGCGTCAAGTATATCGGCCTGCGGTACTCTGTTCAATACTGTTATGGGCATCGACAGGAATACAGCCATGATCGGCGCTGCAGTCATCATCATCGTGTACACATTCCTTGGTGGTTTTAATGCAGTGTGCTGGACGGATTTCTTCCAGGGACTTCTGATGCTTGCAGCTCTCATGATCGCACCTATCATTGCGGTCATCACCATGCAGGGCGCTGGCTTTATAGCACCTGATGTTGTCATTCCAGACAATTATTACAATGCCCTTATAAGTGGTTCATTTGACAAGACCAGTGTGATCAATATCATATCAGGACTTGCATGGGGACTTGGATATATGGGTATGCCACATATTCTTATAAGATACATTTCGATCAAGTCAGAGAAGGAGATGAAGAAGTCCAGAATAGTCGGTACTTGCTGGACAGGAATCATTCTCGTTATGGCATCCGTAGTTGGTATGGTCGGCCTTAAGTATCTCGGTGGCGGACTTACAGACAACTCACAGGTATTCATCAGACTTGTAAGAGGCGTGTTCCCTGCACTTGTAGCTGGTATACTTCTCTCAGCTATCCTTGCAGCGTCCATGAGTACAGCTGATTCACAGCTCCTTGCTTCATCATCAGCATTTTCGTCTGATGTGTACAAGCCTATATTCAGGAAGAGTGCATCTGACAAGGAGATGCTCTGGGCAGGAAGAATTGTGGTAATCATCATCTCAGTTGTGGCACTTGCCATAGCTATGAACCCAGACTGCGAGGGAATCATGGCACTCGTGTCAAATGCATGGGGCGCTTTCGGTTCAGCGTTTGGACCGGTCATCGTTCTGTCACTGTACTGGAAGCGACTGAATTACAACGGAGCGCTTGCTTCTATCATAGTCGGATTTGCTGTTGACATGCTCTGGTACAAGTTCCTTGCAACACCAACAGGACTTTATGAGATCGTTCCTGGATTTGCAGCAGCATTTATCACAGCCATTGTGGTCTCACTTCTCACAAAGAAGCCTGATGACAAGGTTGCTGAGATATTTGAGCAGGCAAAGCTTCCTACGGAGTAATTTGCAGTGTAGAGTTATAAAGCTGGGATCTTTTGGTGGCGGATGAGTTCGTCTGCACACAAAATTATCTCTAAATCAAAATAAAAGGCTGAAAAGATACAAAATCTGAAGAAATTGTATCTTTTCAGCCTTTTTTGCTAAATAAAAGATAATTTTGTGCGCAAAAAAAGAACCACCTGAATTGCTAGGCGGTTCTTTTTTAAACAACAACTTAAACAACTAAGAGTAAATTACTTTCTCTTGAACAACTGAGTTCAGTATATACACAAAATATGAACAGAATATGTACAGAAAAAAAACGTTTTGCAAAATAAAATCTTCAAAATTTAAAGATTTTATGACACATTTTTCAAAGTGCACAAAAAGAAAATGGCCATTTGTGCGGTATGCACAGAGCCTTGTAAAAACATGTAAATCCCGCATAAATATGTAAATAACAGGTAAAGGAGTAAGTATTTCAACTGGTAAAACAGCCTCTTTTTAATTATGATAGGAGATAGGGCGATTATAAGTGTGTGTATGTTTGCCATAACGGGTGGTATATTCGTGTATGCTTACCATCAACCAGTTCCTGCCGAAGTACTGCAGTGTGCTTCTGCGCGATGATTACAGGGAATACGTTTCGGAGATAATCATAGAGGGACACACGGATACGAATGGTTCCTACATATACAATCTTGAACTTTCACAGCAGCGAGCGTTCTCAGTGGCAAAGTACTGTCTGACGGAGAGCAACGGCATCATAAGCAGTGGACATGGCAGCGTCGAGACGCGTGGAGATCAAGTTCAGGCTTCAGGACGAAGAGATGATAGATGAGATGATGGACATTCTCAAGGACAAATAGATATATAAGAGGAGAGCAATGGCGGTAAACAAGACAAAACTCAAAAAGCAAATATTTGACATAATACAGATAGGGGACAAAAGCAATCTGGCGAGCAGGGCATTTGACATATTCATAGTGGGTGTCATATTGTCGAACATATCGGTGATGTTCCTGCAGACCTACGATCAGCTTGAACCATATTATGGGCTGCTGAGTGTTATCGAGTGGGTGACTACAGGCATATTCTGTGTTGAGTATATTCTCCGCATATGGACGGCGGATTTCCTGTATCCCACATGCACCAGAGGAAAGGCTATAGGAAAGTTCCTCATATCATATGACGGAGTTGTGGATCTGCTCACGATCATACCAGTGTTCTTTCTGTCTGGCTTCGTGGCGTTCAGGATGCTCAGGGTGATCCGTATATTCCATCTTTTCAGGATCAATTCAAAGTACGACAGCTTCAATGTCATCAAGATGGTCCTGCTGAGAAAGAGCAGACAGATCATATCGTCCATGTTCATCATATTTATACTGATGATGGCGAGCAGCCTGTGTATGTACAGCACTGAGCATGCCGCACAGCCGGGAGTGTTCAGCAACGCCTTCAGCGGCATATGGTGGGCGGTATCGACAGTCCTTACCGTGGGGTATGGAGACATTTACCCGATCACGCTGCTGGGCAAATGCATGGCGATAGTCATAGCATTTATGGGAGTTCTGCTGGTAGCGATACCTACAGGTATCATAAGCGCCGGATTTGTAGAACAGTATCAGAACAATGCCAACGAGGAGTCCAAAGTTGTTGATGTGGACGAGATTGGAGAATTGCTCGTAGATGATGTGAGCAAGTTTTGCGGCAGGACCATACTCCAGGCTACGGAGGAGTATGGTGTGAATATATATATGGTACTCAGGGATAATATGTCTATACTGCCGACAGGTGATCTGGAGATACAGACAGGTGATATTCTGATAGTGAAGTCAAAATTTCTTGAGAAGAGACGTGGAAGCTCATTATCTTAGGTTATGCAAGTAATAAATATAAAATTGAGATTATAAATGAGAAGTTTCTGTAAACTACAAAAAAAACTCAATAATCATATTGATTTATTTTGACTAATTGGGTATACTTTCAACTGAATATGAGAGAAAGTGTTCATATTTATTTTCAGATTATTGAGTGCTGTATAGTTGCGGTGCCGGCAGGGTACAGGCGACATGCACCTATCAATGAAATACATTTAAAGAAAAGGAGTTAAGAAAAATGGCAACAGTTGATTTAACTAAGTATGGCATTACAGGCACAACAGAGATCGTACACAATCCTTCATATGAATTGTTATTCGAGGAAGAGACAAAGGCTGACCTTCAGGGATACGAGAAGGG
>OIDB01000552.1_pt1 | contig 11059 bp, 6 predicted proteins | sample 1581471 | NCBI WGS metagenome assembly OIDB01 (sample SAMEA3882539, study PRJEB24775) | human gut metagenome | biome: human-associated habitat; feature: intestine environment; material: feces | place: Netherlands | collected 2009/2010 | reverse complement strand
ACAATGAAACGGTGCGCGATTTGTGCAAAATGACGATTGACAGGTACAAAAGTAAATGTTAATATTTGGCTAACAAATGGCAACGAATGCTGACTATGGAGTTAACGCTTAGTTAGCACGAAATGCTGGCGGCTGTTAACACTTGGCTCGCCAAAAGAAAGGGGCACATTCTATGAAAAAGGATAAGCCGGCAGTTTCAACTTCAACGAAGCCACGCCGCAAACGTTGGACGAGTGATGACACGGAGCTGACACTGCTGGGGCTTCCGGCAGCCATCTGGTATGCGGTCTTTTGCTACCTGCCTATGTTCGGTCTGATTATTGCGTTCAAGAATTTCAAGATCACTCCGGGAAGGGGTTTCCTTTACAGCTTATTTCACAGTGACTGGGCAGGATTTGATAACTTCAAATTCTTTCTTACCAGCAACACCTTTACCATGCTGCTGCGCAATACGCTGTTATATAACATCTTATTTATCGTATTGAACATTGTAATTCCGGTTACATTGGCTGTGCTGATTAACCAGATTTACAGCCGAATCGCTTCTAAAGCATACCAGACCATGATGTTCTTCCCGTACTTCCTTTCGTGGGTTGTTGTCAGCTACTTTGTCTACGCCTTCCTGAACCCCGACAAGGGCTTGATGAACACTATCATACAGTTTTTCGGCGGCGATAAAATCATGTGGTATTCTCAGCCAAAATGGTGGCCGCTGATTTTGACTTTCATGCAGGTCTGGAAATCCATGGGCTATAATATGGTTGTCTACCTTGCAAGCATTGACAGTACGCTGTACGAGGCGGCAACGCTGGACGGCGCGACCAAGTGGCAGCAGACCAAATATATTACACTGCCGGCACTGAAACCCATCATCGTTATGATGTTCATTCTGAATGTCGGCCACATCTTCTATTCCGATTTCGGCTTGTTCTATCAGGTTACGCAGGGTGTTCCCAACTCACTGTACAACGTTGCCAGCACATTTGACACCTATGTCTACCAGGCTTTGCAGAGCAATGTGACAATCGGCAGAACTGCTGCCGCAGGTTTGTTCCAGGCTGCATGCTGCTGCGCGACCGTTCTGGTTGCCAACTTCATCGTTTCCAAGATTGATGAAGAAAGCGCGATTATTTGATTAAGGGAGAACACACAAATGACTCTGGCAGAAAAGCATAAGATAAAGGCCGAAGAAAAAAAGCTGGAAAAAGAGGAAGCTCGTGCGAAGTTCCGCTTAAACCAGATTAAGCCGACAACGAATGCCTGCTTTAACATTCTGTTTGTACTGCTTTCCTTCGTCTGTCTGTTTCCGGTGTTCTACGTCTTTATGATTTCCGTTTCCTCCACGGATTCTATCACAAAGTACGGGTACAGGCTTTTCCCGGATACATATTCCACGGCGGCGTACACGTTCCTTTGGAATGAACGCGGAACGATTTTTAATTCACTCATAATTTCCGTGGTGGTCACGGTTATGGGTACGGTGCTGGGTGTGCTGCTGACCACAATGATTGGCTATGTGCTTTCCCGCCCGAACTATAAACTCAAAGGCTTCTTCACTTGGATGGTGTTCATCCCGATGATTTTCAATGGCGGCATGGTTGCAAACTATGTGGTTGTTGCCAATATGCTACGTTTGAACAACACCATCTGGTGTCTGATTCTGCCGCTGGCGATGAGCAGCTTCAATGTTATTATCTGCAAGACCTTCTTCCGAACAACGGTACCGGATTCCATCATTGAGTCGGCAAAGATTGACGGCGCATCCCAGATGAAAATTTTCTGGCGTATCGTGGTGCCCATCTCCAAGCCTGTTTTTGCCACAATTGCGCTGTTTTTGACCTTCGGCTACTGGAATGACTGGTTCCAGTCCGCCCTGTATATTTCGGATTCCAAGCTGGTATCCTTGCAGGCACTGCTGAACAACATGATGAAGAACCTGGAGTACATCGCCAATAACCCCAGCGCAGGTCTGAGTCTGCAGCAGTACCGTAACTCGATGCCGTCCGAATCCGTTCGTATGGCAATCGCAATCATTATCGTCATTCCCATTGCGTGCGCGTATCCGTTCTTCCAGAAGTACTTTATTTCCGGTCTGACGGTTGGTGCGGTTAAGGGCTAAGAGAAAGACTCTGAAAAAGAAAAACACTGTATAAGAACATCGATGCTAACAAATAAGCCCATTCAATTTTCCCACCACATTTGGTTCTGTTCCCCTATAAGGGGAATGAAGATACACAACTTTACACAAGCAAAGGAGAAAAACAGATGAAAAAGTTCAACAAAGTGCTTGCGCTGGGCATGGCCGGTTCCATGGCCCTCAGCATGGCAGCCTGCGGCGGCAGTTCCTCTTCTGCCTCCACCGGCACCGATGGCAGCAGCACCTCTACGGCTGCTCCTACGGCTGCTCCCTCCAAGGACGTCGTCACCCTGAAATGGGTGGCCGTTGGTTCTGGCATGCCTTCTAACTACGATGCATGGCTGGCACAGATTAACCCGTATCTGGAAGATAAGATCGGCGTCAACATCGACATGGAGGTTATCTCCTGGGGCGACTGGGACACCCGCCGCAATGTTATTGTGAACACCAGCGGTGAATACGACATCCTGTTCACCAACGTCAACACCTATAACAACGACGTCAATACCGGTGCTTTCCTGGATATCACCGATATGGTCAAGGAAGCGGCTCCTGAACTGTACGCTTCCGTTCCGGAAGATTATTGGAAAGCCTGCGAAGTGGGCGGACGTGTTTATGGTGTGCCTACCTACAAGGATTCTTCTCAGAGCGAGTACGTTGTCTGGGATAAGGCAAAGATCGAGGCTGCCGGCTATGACTATACCAAGGAGTTGGGCATCACCGACCTGGATGAACTGACTGCGCCCCTGAAGGCTATCAAGGACACTGACGGCGAGGCTTCCTTCCCTCTGAACAAAAACGGCGGCGGCTACCAGTCCTATATGTATGACCAGCTTGGCGCCGGTCTGTATCCCCTGGGTGTGCGCTATGATGACAGCGAGGGTAAGGTTGTTGCTACTGTTGAGCAGGATGACGTCAAGCAGATTCTGAAAACCTTCCATGAGTGGTACAACGAAGGTATCATCAACTCTGACGCTGCAACCCGTCCCGAAGATGCAAACTACAAGGCTTGCTCCATTGCACAGGGCTGGTCCGGTGCGGCAATCACTTCCTGGGGTCCGCAGCTCGGCGTTGAGTGCGTTGCCCAGAAGTGGGGTCCGACCATCGTTTCCAATGAAACTGTCCGCGGCTCTCTGAACTGCATCTCCGCTAACTGCGCCAACCCCGAAAAAGCACTGCAATTCCTGCAGCTGGTAAACACCGACACCTACGTCCGTGACCTGTTCTACTACGGCGTTCAGGGCGACAACTGGGATTACACCGATGACAGCAAAACCTTCGTCCATAAGAACAACGCGGATTGGTCTATGGCAGGTTACACCCAGGGCAGCTTCTTCGCTATCACCCCGACCGACGATTTCGATTTCAACCAGTTCGACGAAGTTAAAGAGCTGAACGAAAAGGCTGAGCCTTCTGTCCTGCTTGGTTTCACTCTCGACACCACCCCCATCGCTGATGAACTGGCAAACTGCATCCAGATTGCAGAGCGTTACAAGGGCGAGCTGCTGACCGGTACGGCTGATCCCGAAGTTATGGTTCCCCAGATGATGCAAGAACTGCGCGCTGCCGGCTTTGACAAGATCGTTGCTGAGGCACAGAGCCAGGTTGACGCTTTCATGGCTACCAATAAGTAATCTTTAAAAAATCCAAATACTATCCCTGCAGGCAGGGAAACCTTCGGGAGCGGAACGCTGAGTTCCCGCTCCCGATTTATTTTAAGTACACAAGGAGAATCAAGTATGGCTAAAATCATCGGCAGCGCACTGCCCAATATTCCGTGGCAGGAACCGCCTGCAAACACCCGCACCCCTTTCTGGCGCTATGATGCAAACCCCATCATCGGTCGTGACGGCAACGCCCGTTCCAACAGCGTGTTCAACAGCGCCGTTGTGCCTTTCAAGGATGGCTTTGCCGGCGTATTCCGCTGCGACAGCCTGTCCATCAGCATGGATATTTTCGCAGGCTTCAGCAAGGACGGTCTGCACTGGGATATTGAGGATACCCCGATTCATCTGGTAGGGGACGACCCGGAGGTCACAACCCGTGAATACCGCTATGACCCCCGTGTATGCTATATGGACGGCAAATACTATGTGACCTGGTGCAACGGCTACCACGGACCCACCATCGGCATTGCGTGGACGGATGACTTCAAGACATTCCACCAGCTGGAAAATGCCTTCCTGCCGTACAACCGTAACGGTGTCCTTTTCCCGCGCAAGATTCAGGGGCGCTACATGATGATGAGCCGCCCGAGCGATACCGGGCATACCCCCTTCGGCGATATTTTTGTCAGCCAGAGCGAAGATATGATTTACTGGGGACGCCACCGCTTTATGATGGGTGCTGTAAAAGGCGATGAATCTGCATGGCAGAGCATGAAAATTGGCCCCGGCCCCATCCCCATTGAAACCGATGAGGGCTGGCTGCTGATTTACCATGGTGTTATCAACACCTGCAACGGCTATGTATACCGCATTGGTGCTGCTCTGCTGGATATTGACGAGCCGTGGAAGGTAAAATACCGCGGCAAGGATTACCTGCTGGCTCCTCATGAGCTGTATGAGTGTGTAGGCGACGTGCCGAACGTGACCTTCCCCTGCGCCACCTTGACGGATGCCGCGACCGGTCGTATTGCGATGTACTACGGCTGTGCCGATACCGTGACCGGTCTGGCGTTCACCACGGTGGATCGTGTATTGGACTATATCAAGAAGAACTCTTTCTGATGTTAAAGGGGCAAAGAGATGCCACAGGATAACATTTTGCTGATACCACGATTTCGGTGTAGATACGTTCCACTAACGCAAACAAAAATGCAAAAAACAGCCAGCTTTGAATTGCTGGAAGCCTCGTTATGAGGGAAAGGAAAGACCTATGCGCACCATTGATTTTCTTGACAAGCGCGTCACAGGTATCTGCAATGAGCTGAAAAAGCTTTCTGTAAAACAGAAGTTTGAAACGAGCGACTGGCTCATAAAGCCGGGCAACTTCCTGCGCCCGGAAGATGCCGATGCAGACCCTGCACCGTTTGAACCCTTTGACAGCCGCACCATGCATTGGTACGGACCGGACAAGCATTACTGGTTCCGCGCGGATGTGGCTGTGCCGCAGGAAATGGACGGAAAACCGCTGTGGATGCACGTCTGCACCCAGATTGATGAGTGGGACGATGCCAAAAACCCGCAGTTCCTGCTGTTTGTGGACGGCAAGGTGACACAGGGCGTGGATATGAACCACCGCGACATCCTGCTGGACCGCTGCGCCAAGGGCGGTCAAAAGTACCGTCTGGAATTGCAGTCCTACACCGGAACCCTGCATACCGAATTCAACCTGATTGTAGACCTGCGGGAAATCGACCCCGAAATTGAGGGTCTTTACTACGATATGGTTGTGCCGCTGGAGGCTTTTCCCCGGTTGGAAGAGGACGGCAAAGCCCGCCGCGATCTGGAAAACGTGCTGAACGAGGCTGTCAATCTGATCGACCTGCGCACACCTTATAACGAGAGCTTCTATCAAAGCATTGCTGCTGCCCGCCGGTATCTGGCAAAAGCACTTTATACCGACCTTGCCGGTCATGAGGAAGTCATTGCAAGCTGCATTGGTCACACGCACATTGACGTGGCATGGTGGTGGACTGTTGCACAGACCCGGGAAAAAGTGTGCCGCAGTTTTGCAACTGTGCTGAAACTGATGGACGAATACCCCAACTACAAGTTTATGTCCAGCCAGCCGCAGCTGTATTACTTCCTGAAGCAGCGCTACCCCGAGCTGTATGAGCAGATCAAACAGCGCGTGACAGAGGGACGCTGGGAACCCGAAGGCGGTATGTGGGTTGAAGCAGACTGCAACCTGACCAGCGGAGAAAGTCTGGTGCGCCAGTTCCTGTACGGCAAGCGTTTCTTCAAGGAAGAGTTCGGTGTGGACAACCGCATCCTCTGGCTGCCGGACGTATTCGGCTATTCGGGCGCACTGCCGCAGATTATGGCAAAGTGCGGCATTGATTATTTCATGACCACAAAACTGGCATGGAACCAGTTCAACAAAATGCCTTACGACACCTTCAAGTGGCGCGGCATTGACGGCACCGAAATCCTGACCCACCTTGTCACAACGCTGGGGGTCGGTCAGAGCGAGAATGACTTCTTCACGACTTACAACGGCATCCTGCATCCCGATGCGCTGATCGGCGGCTGGCACCGCTACCAGCAGAAGGACATCAACAATGATATCCTGATTTCCTACGGTTACGGTGACGGCGGCGGCGGTCCGACCCGCGCCATGCTGGAAACCTCCACCCGTATGGAAAAGGGCATCGAGGGACTGCCCAAAGTGCGTCAGGCATTTGCACGCACCTACTTTGATGAGCTGGCTGAGCGTGTGAAGGACAACCGCCGCCTGCCCACATGGGAAGGTGAACTCTACTTTGAGTATCACCGCGGCACATACACCTCCATGGCGCGCAACAAGCGTTCCAACCGTAAGATTGAGCTGCACATGATGGACTTGGAACTGCTCAGCCTGCTGGCACAAGCCAAGGTCGCATACCCAGAGGCAGAAATCGACAAGCTGTGGCATGGAATCCTCATCAATCAGTTCCATGATATTCTGCCCGGTTCCTCCATCCACGAAGTATACGAAGTCACCAAAAAAGAATATGCCGAGATGGAAGCCGAAATCACGGCACTGCGCGAGGAGCGCCTAAATGCACTGACCCCCGCAGGCGAAGGTGTTACCGTGTACAACACCACCGGCTTTGCCCGCAGCGATGTGGTTGAACTGGGCGACTGCAAGGCAGAGGCTTTGCAGGACGAGGCCGGCAATGTTTATCCCGTACAGAAAACAGCCGAGGGTGCTGTGGCGTTCCTGAACAACCTGCCTGCCAAGGGCAGCAAAACGTTTGCGGTCGTACCGGCACAGGCATCGGCTGCGCCCTTCGAGATTGCTGCTGACGGACATAAGATCGACACCCCGTTCTATACGGTCACCTTTGATGAACACGGTCAGATGACCGGCATCTTTGACAAAGAGAACCGCCGCGAAGTGCTCAAGCCCGGTCAGGCAGGCAACCTCTTCCGCGTATATGAGGATAAGCCCATCTATTATGACAACTGGGATATCGATATTTTCTATACCGAAAAGTTCTGGGATGTCACCGACCTGCAGGACTTCACATGGACGGAGAACGGTCCCGTGCGCGCCACACTGCACATCGAACGCAATTACAGCAACTCCACCCTGGTGCAGGATATCCATTTCTATGCAAAGCAGCGCCGGATTGAGTTTGTTACAACCGTGGACTGGCACGAACACCAGAGCCTGCTGAAGGTTCACTTCCCGGTAAATGTCCATACTGACGAAGCTACGTTTGAAATCCAGTACGGCAACCTGACCCGCAAGACGCACGCCAACACCAGCTGGGATCGCGCACGCTTTGAAAGCTGCGGTCAGAAGTGGATGGACCTGAGCGAAGGACATTACGGCGTCAGTATGCTGAACGACTGCAAGTACGGTCATTCCGTCAAGGATTCTGTGATTGGGCTGACCCTGATTAAGTCCGGCATTGAGCCGAATCCTACCACGGATCAGGAAGTTCACCATTTCACATACGCCATTTATCCGCACGCCGAAAAATGGCAGGCAGCCGGCACGGTGCCGCAGGCGTTCTTCCTGAACCAGCCCGCGTTGGCTGTGCAGGGCGGAAAGCCGGGCGAAAGCTTCAGCCTTGCCGGACTGGATGCACCCAATGTGGTGCTGGAAACCATCAAACGCGCCGAGGATGGCGATGGTGCCATTGTGCGTATGTATGAGTGCGAGAACAGCCTGACAAATGTCACCCTGGACTGGAACCTTCCCTTCCATGCGGCAGAAAGCTGCAACTGTCTGGAACAGCCCGACGGCGAGCCGGTTGAAGTCAAAGACGGCAAGATTACCTTTACGGTAAAGCCGTATGAAATCAAGACAATTCGTATCCGTTAAATAACAAAGTCCGAACATTCTGCACGGGCGGTTGGCAATGCGCCCGCCGCCCGTGCCTTTTTTTGGAGGAAATGATGATGGAGTTTATTCCGAATCCACATAAGATCGAACACCCTGCAGGGGTTCATATGCTGGACAATCAGAGCCGAATCACCCTGTGGCAGACCGAACCCGCCGCGTTGCTTTATGCACAGATGCTGCAGGGCTGCCTGCGGGAGTACGCCGGGCTGGAAGTGCCGTTCACCCGCGGTAAGCCCCGGGCAGGTGACGCCGTACTTACGGTGGATACCGCCCTGCCGCAAAACCGTTACACGCTGAGCATTATGCCGGAATGCATCACGCTGAAAGCCGGCAGCGATGAAGCACTCTGCAACGGTGTGCAGACACTGTGCCAGTATATTGAACAGCACGGAGCCGTACTGCCCGCACTGGAAATTGAGGACTGGCCCGATCTTGCCAACAGAGGCTATTATCAGGACTGCTCCCGCGGACGTGTCCCGAAGCTGGACTACCTGAAACAGGTGGCAGATATTCTCTGCCGCTACAAGATCAACCAATGGCAGCTTTATATTGAGCACACCTATCTTTTCCGTGACCTGAGCGAAGCATGGCGTGAGGATACGCCGCTGACCGCGCAGGAGATCATGGAGCTGGATGATTACTGCGCAGTCCGGCACATTGAACTCGTTCCTTCCTTGTCTACCTTCGGGCATATGTACCGTATTCTCAGCACAAAAACCTGTTGCGACCTCTGCGAGCTGCCTGACTCGGAAAAGATTCCGTTCAGTTATACCTATGCAGGGAATCACCATACCCTGAACGTATCCAATCCCGATGCGCTGGGGTTTGTAAAAGGGCTGATTGACGAATACCGCCCGCTTTTCCGCAGCAGCAAATTCAATATCTGTGATGACGAAACGTTCGATTTGGGCAAGGGGCGCAGCAAGGCACTCGCCGAGGAGCAGAGCGAGCGCAGCCTGTATCTCAGCCATGTGAAGGCGCTGTGCGAATATCTTGTTGCGCAGGGGGTAACACCGCAGTTCTGGGGGGACATCATGTGGCGCTTCCCGGAAAGCTGTGCCGAGCTGCCCAAGGAAACCATCTGCCTGAACTGGGGCTATCTGCCGCATCAGCGGGAAAATGAGATCCGGGATATTGCCGCCAGCGGGATTACACAGTATGCCTGCCCCGGCGTTTGTGGCTGGAACCGTTGGATGCCTCTGATGTACAATTCTTACCTGAATATCCGTACCATGTGCCACCATGCACACAAGTACAACGCCATCGGCCTTTTGAACACGGACTGGGGCGATTATGGTCATGTCAATGACCCGCGCCTGACGATTCCGGGCGTCCTGTACGGTGCAGCGTTCGGTTGGAATGCAGAGCCTGTGGAATTTGACGAGCTGAACGAAGCCGTTTCCCGCCTGTATTACGGCGATGCCACCGGGCAGTTTGTCGGCCTGATGGCAAAACTGCAGGACTATGAAGTCTTTGACTGGCGGAATACCGTCAACTGGATGGAATGTGATGAGAAAACCCGCGCCGAGATCCTTTCTGAGGTTGACTTTACAAAGATTGACGATGCCAACCGCGCCGTAGAAAAGGCAAAGGCGGATATCCTTGCGGACGCAGCAAACCTTCCTGCCGGCAAAAAGCAGATTGTACAGGTACTCTGCCAGACGGCAGACATCATTGTGCTGTGGAACCGTATTGGCGCATGGCTCAATGCAGGCTGCCCGCACGGCCCCGAAGCAGATGACATGGCAGCCGCGCTGGAACACTGGCTGCAGCGCTACCGTGCGCAGTGGCGTCAGGTCAGCAAAGAAAGCAGCCTGCCGGTTCTGACGAACCTGATCTGCCGTTACGCGGATCTTCTTCGCGGACGCGCTTACGGAACCGTGGAGGCGCCTGCCGGGAGGTAAGCCATGGGCTGCTTTATCAGTTGTTTTTCCCAGCGCATACGCCGTCCGAAGATGAGCTGCAAGCCGGACGACATCGTATTATTGCCGAAGGCGCAGTGGCCGGCGTGATTTATGCCGTTGCCACCGGCAACTTTCTGGCCGGGTATTTGAGCAGCCTTGGGGCGTCCGTATCCTTATGCGCCGCAGCGGCCATGATACCGTCTTTCGGGTGCGTACTGCAGTTTATCTCGCCCTTTGTGTTTGAACGGATGCACCACCGCAAACTGGCTATATGGCTTATGTGCGTGGTGTTCCGGCTTTCGGTCAGCAGCATCCTGCTGATACCGCTGGCTCTGCCGGACCCCGGTCATGCCCGCGCTGTGGTGCTGGTGCTTTATACCATCGGCTTTTTCTCTGCGGGGCTTGTTACGCCGGGGCTGGAACACATGGTTTTGGGCATCGCCCCCCAAGGCGGGCGCGGTCAGTTCTACGCCGTCAAGAGCATTATCGGAACCTGCGTTTCCAGCGCGGCAACACTTGCACTTGGTCGCGTACTGGATTATTATCTGGAACAGGGGCAGGGCTATACCGGCTTTCTTATCATCGGTATTGTCAGCCTGTCGCTTACTGTGGTGGATGCCGTTCTGCTTGCTTCGGTAAGAGAGAACCCGGTAAAATTCACCTCCAAAATGCGCCCGGCGGATATTCTGCGCCCAGTGCGCGACCCTGCTTACCGTCCATTGCTTTTTTACTGCATCATCGGCGGGCTGACTGGCGGCTTTGCTTCTCCGTTCCTTTCCGTGTATGAGCTGCGGGTGCTGGGGCTCAGCCACACCTTCATCACATCGGTGGGTGTCGTGTCCGCTGTTGTGGGCATGGCAGGCAGCTGGGTGTGGGGGCGGCTGGCCGACCGCACTGCGTGGAACTGCGTTATTTGGCTTACTGCATTCCTGAATCTTTCCTGCACGCTGGGCTGGTCCTTTGTGCGCCCTTCCTTTGCACATTTGGTTGCGCCGGTTCTGATTGTCGTTGCGGCGGG
>OIDB01000548.1_pt1 | contig 11108 bp, 7 predicted proteins | sample 1581471 | NCBI WGS metagenome assembly OIDB01 (sample SAMEA3882539, study PRJEB24775) | human gut metagenome | biome: human-associated habitat; feature: intestine environment; material: feces | place: Netherlands | collected 2009/2010 | reverse complement strand
CCGGCTGGCGGCTCGGCTACGCCGCCGGTCCGGCACCGCTTGTCAAAGTTATGACGAAGATCCACCAAAGCTGCATCATGTCCGCGCCGACCACGAGCCAGTACGCGGCCATCACGGCGCTGCGCCAGTGCGACGACCAGATCGAGATGATGCGCGACGAGTACAACCGCCGCCGCCGCTACGTCGTCAAGGCGCTGAACGATATGGGCCTGACCTGCTTTGAGCCGCGGGGCGCATTCTACGTGTTCCCGTCTATCCAGATCAGCGGCCTGACCAGCAGCGAGTTCTGCGAGCAGCTGCTGCGGGAAAAGGAGGTCGCCATCATCCCCGGCTCGGCGTTCGGTGCCTCCGGCGAGGGCTATGCCCGCATCAGCTACGCCTACAGCGTAGACCATTTGCAGACCGCGATGAAGCGCATCCGCGAATTTTTGACCGAACACGGCTGGATAAAAAAGTAAAAACAGGAGTGACCCCTATGCAATACCGCTCGGTAACGGTGCTGGCCCCGGCCAAGCTGAACCTGTCGCTGGACGTTGTGGGCACGCTGCCCAACGGCTACCATGATTTGGATATGGTCATGCAGACGATTGATCTGTATGAAAAAATCACGCTGCGCCGCAGCAATGATCTGTCCCTGACGCTGCCCGGCAGCTTTGTGCCGGTCAACGACAAGAACACCGCCGTCAAGGCGGCGCTGGCCTTTTTTGACTACACGGGCCTGCTGGCCGGTGTGGATATGACGATTTACAAGCGCGTGCCGGTCCGCGCGGGCATGGCAGGCGGCAGTGCCGACGCCGCCGGCGTGCTCGTCGGCCTGAATGAGCTGTACGGTGCGCACCTGTCCATGAGCGAACTGTGTGCCATCGGTGCGGGCATCGGCGCGGACGTGCCGTTTGCGCTGCTGGGCGGCACCTGCCGCGTGCGCGGCGTGGGCGACCTGATGAAGGCCCTGCCGCCCTGCCCGGACTGCCGGTTCGTGGTGGCGATGCCCAGCGTCGGTGTCTCGACGCCTGAGGCGTTCGCCCGGTATGACATGATGGGCAGCCCTGTCCACCCCGACTGCGAGGCGCAGGAGCAGGCCATCCGCGTGCTGCCGGTGCTGCTGTTCGTCAACGCCATGCGCAACCAGCTGTCGATTCCGCCCACTTTCATCAACGCCGAACAGCTCATCAACCTGTTTGGTCTGCGTGACACCGCCCGCCAGTTCGGACGGCCCCAGTCGGTGTTCGACAGCTCGTTCAACCCGCTGACGTTCTCCACCACCGTCAAGTACCTCGCTTTCTTCGCGGGGCAGGAATGGCTGCGGCATATGAGGTTCCTGGAGTGGGACCCGAAGCAGGCCGAACAGGACGCCAAAGACGAGGACGAGCGCAAAAGCAGGGAAGCGCTCGCAAAGAAATACAATTTGACGAGCGATGGCGATAACGCGGCTTCCGACGCGGATTTGGATTCGTCTGCAGACTCGAATTTGTCTGAGGATTCGGACTCGTCGGAAGAGGCCGGTTCGGAGCCGACCGAGGAATAAGTGTTGCGGGCGGTCGTGTGACGTCTGACGGTGAAGGCTTTGCGTGTACTTGCGTTGCGTGCGCTTGTGCTTGCGCTCGAATTGCGCGTGGCCGTCGCCTATCCCACGCGTTACATCCGCAACGACGTCACTACCCGTAACGAATGATCTGAAACGAATAATCCCGGTATCCTGCGATTGCACAGGATACCGGGATTATTCGTTATTCGTTATGGTGTGCCACGTTTTGTGTGGCGATAAGGCGGGGATCAGAGCGAAATCAGAGCTGCTGATCGGTGCCGTTCGCCGGATCATTCGGTACTGCCGGAGCGTCCGAATCCGCCGGAGCGTCGGTATTCGGCTGCTCGTGCGGATGCTGGAACTGGGCCGGCACTTCCGGCATCGGCGGAATGGACGGTGTCGGAGGCATGGTCGGAACAGCCGGCATCGGAGGCATAGACGGTACGGACGGAGCCTCCGCCAGCGGATTCTGCTGAGGTGCGGCGTATTGCGGCGCGGCGTGCTGCTGCGCGGCGTCATACTGCGGTGCCGGAGCTGTGTACGAATCGGTCGGAGTCGCTGGTGCCGTGTACGGCGCGGCCGGTGCCGCAGCCGCCGGATTGGTCGGCAGCGGGACGTTGCCGTACGAGGTGGCCTGCGCCGCATACGGGTCTGCCGGAGCCTCGCCCGTGGCGGGAGCCCATGCGTTGGAAGCCGTAGGAGCGTCGAAACGCGCGCCTTCCGGATTGGAATCGCGGGCCATCAGCACAAAGTAGAACACACCGCTGGCAATGAAGGCCAGCACGCCGAGGATCAGCAGGACAACGCCGCCGATGCTGACGCTGTTGCCCGCCTCCAACGACCTGAACGAAAGACTGCTGCCGATGATGAGGATCAGACCGATGGCGAAGAAGATTCCGGCGGCCGCCTGTACCGCGTAGATGATGGCCAGCACGGTGCCACGCATGTTGATGTCATGCAGACGACGTACGCCAAGCGCGATGGTCGGCACAAGCACGACGAGTCCCCAAATGGAGGAGAACGAGTCTCCGACGGTGGCGATCACGCCGGAATCGGTGAGGTTCCTCAACGTGCGGAACACGAGACTCAACACGAAAGTGACGACGGTATAGGTGAGGAACCACCACCAGAACTCGCTACGCGAGGCGCGGCCCTTGAACACCGCGTACTTCTTGAAGAAACGGACGATCGCCTCGCCCAGGTTGCAGCCATATGCGGGCATGTCAAGCGGCGCGGTCAATGCGAAGAAGCTATTGCCCGACTGCGGTTGCGGTGCCGGCTGCCCGTAATTCGCGGCTGGAGCCTGGCCGTACTGAGGGGCCTGTCCATATTGAGGGGCCTGAGCGTACTGCGGAGCCTGGTTGTATTGCGGTTGCGGTGCTTGGCCGTACTGCGGAGCCTGACCATACTGAGGTGCCTGGTTGTAGTCCGGGGCGGCGTACTGGGGCGCCTGCGCCTGCCCGTAATCCGGCGTGCCGTACTGCGGTGCCGTCTGGCCGTAGTCGGGGGCAGGAGCCTGACCATACTGCGCTGCCGGCTGCGGCACCTGCGGATTGTATTGGTTGGGGTCCGTCATTAGAGTGCCCTTTCACAAAACGGTGATTAAAGAATAAAGAAAGTCACTTCATACATTACTCCTTTGCCGATGTGAAGATAGGGAAAAATATTGCAGTATGGAACGCTGCGGAAGAAAAACGGCGATTGGGTCGTGGCACGTCCGGTTTGCGCGGCACAATGGAGCCTATGACTGAAGTTGAAAATACCAAACCGGAACTTCCTGAAAACGTTCGTGTGCGTTTCTGCCCGTCCCCGACCGGCATTCCGCACGTCGGCATGGTTCGCACCGCACTGTTCAACTGGGCTGAGGCCCGCCACACCAAGGGCACGTTCGTGTTCCGTATCGAGGATACGGACGCCCAGCGCGACTCCGAGGAAAGCTACAACCAGATCATCGAGGCCCTGAATTGGCTGGGCATCGACTGGGATGAAGGCATCAACGTGGGTGGCCCGGACGGCCCGTACCGCCAGTCCGAGCGTGGCGACATCTATAAGGACGTCGCAGCCAAGCTGCTCGAAGCCGGCTACGCCTACGAATCCTTCTCCACTCCTGAGGAGATCGAGGCCCGCAACGTGGCCGCCGGCCGTCCGAAGGCTTTCGGCTATGACGGCTACGATCGCAACCTCACCGAAGAGCAGAAGGCCGCGTTCCGCGCGGAAGGCCGCAAGCCGGCCCTGCGTATCCGCATGCCCGACGAGGACGTCGCTTTCGATGACCTTATCCGCGGTCGCATCGAATTCAAGGCCGGTTCCGTGCCGGATTACGTGATCGTGCGTCCGAACGGCGACCCGCTGTACACGCTGACCAACCCGGTCGACGACGCCATGATGCGCATCAACGTGGTGCTGCGCGGCGAGGATCTGCTGAGCTCCACCCCGCGTCAGATCGTGCTGTACCGTTACCTGATCGAGCTGGGCGTGGCCAAGGAAATGCCGCTGTTCGGCCACATGCCGTACGTCATGGGCCAGGGCAACAAGAAGCTGTCCAAGCGCGATCCGGAATCCAACCTGTTCCTGCACCGTGACAACGGCTTCATCCGTGAGGGCCTGCTGAACTACCTGGCGCTGCTGGGCTGGTCCATCGCCCCCGACCGCGACGTGTTCTCCATGGACGAGATGATCGAGAAGTTCGACGTGCGTGACGTCAAGGCCAACCCGGCCCGCTTCGACATCGACAAGGCCATCTCCATCAACGCCGAGCACATCCGCATGCTCGAACCGCAGGACTTCCTGAACCGTTCCGTGCCTTACCTGCACCGCGACGGCGTAATCTCCGCCGATTCCTGGGATGCGCTGACCGACCGCGAGCGTGAGGTGCTCACCGCCGCCGCTCCGCTGGTCCAGCCGCGCGTGCGCCTGCTGGGCGAAGTGGCCGGCATGGTCGGCTCCCTGCTGTCCACCGAAGGCTACATCGAGCCGGACGCCGACGCCAAGAAGCAGCTGAAGGATTCCGCTCCGGCCGTGCTCGACGCTGCGATCGCGGCGCTGGACGCCGTTGCTGAGGGTGATTGGAAGACCGACTTCCTGCACGAGACGCTGAACAAGGCGCTGGTCGAAGACGGCGGCTACAAGCCGCGTCTGGCTTTCGGCCCGGTGCGCGTGGCCATGAGCGGCCGCCGCGTGTCCCCGCCGCTGTTCGAATCCATGGAAATCGTCGGCAAGGACGTTGCCATGGCTCGACTCAAGGGCCTGCGCGAGCACCTGTGAGCCGTTGAGCTGCTGACTGTTAGCTGAATGATGGAAACCCGCCGGAGTGATTCGGCGGGTTTTCGTTTATGCGGAAGGCTGGTGCGGAATGGCGGAAAATAGCGCGACACGCCGTAAGTTGCGCGACTGTGCTGTTTCGCGTATATTTATCACTCGTTGCGGTTCACAGCCTAGCTGAGAATCACAGCGATAACTCAAGCCCCCGTCGTCTAGCGGTCTAGGACTACGCCCTCTCACGGCGCCAACACCGGTTCAAATCCGGTCGGGGGTACGACGGACAACTTTTCGAAGTTGCCACGCCTGCCAAATTGGGATGTGGTGTAATTGGCAACACAGCTGATTCTGGTTCAGCCATTCTTGGTTCGAGTCCAGGCATCCCAGCCAATGAGCCCTCGCAGATGCGAGGGTTTTTTGTTTTTCGCACCTGTCTGTTCACGTCGCTTTGGGCGGTGGGTTGATGGATTTTGCCGGATGCGATGTGGCAGCGCAATCTGCTGACGCCCTGCGTGAATCGCACATGTAATCGCCCAATGTTGCATTACCCTAGAAGTATGACCGAATTGCAGCATGCCGCCAAAGCCACGCGCCCGCGCATCCAACCAGCGGAAGAGGGGGACCGTCGACCGCTTTCCGTATCCGCACGGCTCGGCCGCCTGCAATTCCACCAGTCCGGCAAATTCCGCGTATTGCAATTCGCCGACATCCAAGACGGGCCGAAAGTCAGCAAAGACACCATCAGCCTCATCGAGGCCTCGCTTGACGCCACACGCCCCGATCTTGTTATTTTCAACGGCAACCAGATCGCCGGATATGATTCCGCATACGCGCTGACCTCCCGCAAGCGTCGCTGGGACGCGCGTCCGGCATCCGCATCGTCCGAAGCGTCCGGGGAACGCTATGCGGCCGCATTGGAACACACCCGCGAATTGGTGCGAGCCACCATCGAACAACTGGTCCACCCGCTTGCCGACCGCGGCGTGCCGTGGGCTGTGACGTTCGGCAACCATGACTTCCAGTGCGGGCTCGACAATGACGAAATCGAAAGCATCTGCCGCGAATTCCCAGGGTGTATCAATCCGGAACGCGCTGCCGACGGCACGACGGGCATCGCCGTGAAACATGGTGTGAAACATGATGTTGGCGATATGGAACAGGACTTCGGATTGCCGGAACAGCCCGTGATCGCGTGCGCGCCCGGCACATTCGCGTTGTCGGTGACGGACGTCGATCGCACGTATGACGTGTTGGGCTTGGTCCTGCTGGATTCGGGCGATTACGCGCGTTCCGGCGGCTACGGAAGCCCGTCGGAAGCCGCGCTGCGCTTCCTGGCGGATGCGCCGGGGCTGATGGCGGCGCAATCGCAATACCAGCAATCGCCCCAATCGCAGCAAGATCGGCAAGACGCGCAGGAATTGCCGCACGAACCGCGCAAGACGCCGTCCACGCTGCCATGCATGGTGTTCCAGCATTTCCCGATCGAACAGTATTACCGCCTGCTCAAGCCGGTCGCGGCCACCGCTGCGCGCGCGATTGAAGGATACCGCAACTTCGCGGGGCGGCATTTCGTGCTCAACGAAGACAAAACGCAGCCCGGAAGCTATCTGGGGGAGGGCGTCAGCTGCCCGGATGCCGACAGCGGCGAATTCGCAATCCTTGACAAGGCGGGATATTTTGCGATTTCCGCCGGGCACGACCACCGCAACGCCTTCGTCGGTTCCGTGCCGGTCGGAACCGACGGTGACCGGCAGATGATGATGGTCGCCTCGCCGACCAGCGGTTTTGGCTCATACGGCCCGGTGCCGGCCAAACGTGCCGCTCGACTGTTCGAATTCGACATCCGCCACCCGTACGAGCCGCGCACGCAGCTGTTGGAATACGACGAGCTGGTGGGCAAACCCAGCGCGGGCAAGGCCTACGCCTACGGCATGACCAGCGAATCGAAGCCCGATTCGGAAGGCATGGACCTGCTCCACAGGCCGACGTGGTGGAGCAAGACGTGGAACAAGCTGGTCTCGCTGTTCCGCCGGTGACTGTTCTGGTTTCCGGCATCCAACTTTGGAATGAATACAAAAAAGCTGACGATGGGAACTTTCCATCGTCAGCTTTTACGTTACGTATGCGACTGGTCGCGGACCTGTCAGCGGCCGGACGAAGCCTTGATCAGCGCGTCGGTCAGATACTTGCCGGCGGCCATGACCAGCGGCGCGTAACGGCGGCCGGGGTTGGCGCCCATACGGCCATTCGGGCCGGAAATCGAAATAGCGGCGATCACCTGGCCGGACGCGTTGCGAATCGGCGCGGAAATCGAACACACGCCCTCATCGCGTTCATTGATTGACTCGGCCCAGCCGCGCTTGCGGACGGCGGTGAGCTTGGCCGCAGTGAACTTGGCGTGGCGAAGACCCTGATGCAGACGCTCGGAATCCTCCCAAGCCAGCAGAATCTGGGCCGCGGAACCGGCTTCCATGGACAGCATCGCACCAACCGGAATGGAATCTCGCAGGCCGGACGCGCGCTCGACGGCTGCGATGCAGACGCGCTGATCGCCCTGACGGCGGTAGATCTGCGCGGATTCGCCGGTACGGTCGAGCAGGGTCTGCAGAATCGGCGCGGCGGCGGTCAACAGGCGGTCTTCGCCGGCTGCGGCCGCAAGTTCCGCGAATCGCGAGCCGAGCACGAAGCGTCCATGCTGGTCACGCAAAACGAAACGGTGACGTTCCAGCGCGATCGCAAGACGATGCGCGGTCGGACGAGCCAGACCGGTCGCGGAAACCAGCTGTCCGAGCGTGGCTGGGCCGGATTCAAGAGCGTCGAGAATCTTGACTGTCTTGTCGAGCACGCCGACCCCGGAATGAATTTCGTTGCTTTTCGGGGTGGCTGCGTAATTGCCGTTTGCCTCGTTCGTGGCGTTCATGGCCTGCGTTTTGGGCATGGCGTTGCTCGTATTCGAAGAAGAAGTCATACGCTGAATTATGCCATCTCACATATTGAAATGCAAAATGTATGTGGTTCGCGACTGGGGTAAAGCAGAATATTTACCTTGCTTCCACCAGCTAGCGAAGCTGGGAAAATGCTGAAATTTCAACGATTGCGCATATGCCGTAAGAAGACGGGAAAGTAACTTTTTCGCGTTTGCCGAGCTCGTCCCTCGTTCATATCTCATATACCGGCATGAAGGACCTCGAACCCGTTTCAAGCCCATAGGCTTATAGCACGAAGAATGCGGCAAGGCAATAGCCGCGAGGAAATTAGTGAGGAAAAAATCTGAGGAGGTCCCACAATGGGAACGACATTGGCCGAGAAGGTCTGGGCCGATCATTTGGTACGCAAGGGTAGCGATGGGGCTCCCGACCTGCTGTACATCGACCTGATGCTCATGCACGAAGTGACCAGCCCGCAGGCGTTCGAAGGTCTGCGTCTGGCAGGACGCAAGCCGCGTCACGTCGACCAGCTGATTGCCACGGAAGACCACAACACGCCGACCGTCGACATCGACCGTCCGAATCCGGACGAGACTTCGGCGCTGCAGCTGAGCACGCTGGAAAAGAACTGCAAGGATTTCGGCGTGCGTCTGTGCCCGCTCGGCGACGCTGACCAGGGCGTGGTCCACGCGTTCGCTCCGGTGCTGGGTCTGACCCAGCCGGGCATGACCATCGTGTGCGGCGACTCGCACACCTCCACCCACGGCGCGTTCGGTGCTATGGCCATCGGCATCGGCACCTCCGAAGTGGAGCACGTCATGGCCACGCAGACCCTGAGCCTGAAGCCGTTCAAGACCATGGCCGTGAACATCGAAGGCGACCTGCCGAAGGGCGTCACCGCCAAGGATATTATTCTGGCCATCATCGCGAAGATCGGCACCGGCGGCGGCCAGGGCCACGTCATCGAATACCGTGGCGAAGCCATCAAGAAGCTGTCGATGGATGCCCGCATGACCATCTGCAACATGTCCATCGAAGCCGGCGCCCGCGCAGGCATGATCGCCCCGGACGAGGTGACTTTCGAATACCTGAAGGGCCGTCCGCACGCGCCGGAAGGTGAGATGTGGGACAAGGCCGTCGAATATTGGAAGACGCTGAAGACCGATGACGATGCCGTGTTCGACAAGGAAGTGACCATCAACGCCGAAGACCTCGAGCCGTACGTCACGTGGGGCACCAACCCGGGCCAGGGCGTGAAGATCTCCGGCGTGGTGCCGGATCCGGCCTCCTTCAACGACGAGACCGAGCGTTCCGCCGCCGAGCGTGCCATCGCCTACATGGGACTGAAGCCGGGCATGGCCATCAAGGACATCGCCGTGGACACCGTGTTCATCGGATCCTGCACCAACGGCCGTCTTGAGGATCTGCGCGTGGCCGCCTCCATCATGAAGGGCCACCACAAGGCCGACAACATCCACCGCGTGCTCGTGGTGCCGGCATCCTCCCGCGTGCGCCTGCAGGCGGAAAAGGAAGGCCTCGACAAGATTTTCAAGGACTTCGGCGCCGAATGGCGTAACGCCGGCTGCTCCATGTGCCTGGGTATGAACCCGGACAAGATGGTAGCCCGCGAACGTTCCATCTCCACCTCGAACCGCAACTTCGAAGGCCGTCAGGGCAAGGGTTCGCGCACGCATCTGGCGTCGCCGGCCGTCGCCGCCGCGACCGCCATCCGCGGCACCATCTGCTCGCCGGCCGACCTGTGAGCCTGCTGCGAGCGGAAGCTGCGAACGCAATCGTAAGTAATCGAAATATCGAAATCGAATATCGATAGGCAATCGAAGGATTTGTTGACATGGAAAAACTGACTACCCTTACCGGCGTGGCCGTGCCGCTTCGCCGTTCCAACGTTGATACCGACCAGATCATCCCGGCCGTGTTCCTGAAGCGCGTGAAGAAAAGCGGCTTCGACGACGCCCTGTTCTACGCGTGGCGCCGCGACCCGGAATTCGTGCTGAACAAGCCGGAATACAAGCAGGGCAAGATCCTTGTGGCCGGCCCGGATTTCGGCATTGGTTCCTCCCGTGAGCACGCCGTGTGGGCGCTGCACGATTACGGTTTCCGCGTGGTGATTTCCTCCCGTTTCGCCGACATCTTCTACGGCAACACCGCGAAGAACGGCGTGCTGGCTGCGATTATGCCGCAGGAATCCGTTGAGCTGCTGTGGAAGCTGCTGGACGAGGAGCCGGGCCGCGAAATGACCGTCAGCCTGGAAGACCGTACAGTCACCTGCGGCGATGTGACGTTGCCGTTCGAAGTGAACGACTACACCCGCTGGCGTCTGATGAACGGCTACGACGACATCGACCTGACGCTGCAGCACGAAGACGACATCATCGCATACGAGAAGATGCGCGCCGAAAAGTTCCCGTTCAAGCCGAAGACCCTGCCGGTCAAGCGCGAGCCGGAACAGCCGATCGAATCTGCCCGAGAGGGTGAATACCCTGATTGGCAAGGGCCGTTGGCCGATCGCGGCATCATCTGACGCGATGGCTGGTCGGCAGTGCAGTGCACTGCCGACAGGGCCTTGCCCGAGTCCGAAACGAGGGCAGCAATGAGCCTGCGCGCAGCGCAGTCCATAATTGCAGGACAGGGCCGTTGGCCGATCGCGACGGTAGCCCATTTCATCATTGGCTGACCGCAACCACATCTAACTTTTCCCAAGCCCGGCACCCAAGCCGGGCTTTTTGTTTACCTTCCATCACCTTTCCGCCAACAGCAAATTCCACAAAGCGGTGGCAAAGCGCGCGCAAAGCGGTGGTAAAATCATAATACGACGGCAAAGCGGCGGCAAAACGAGCGTAAAACGCGTGGTAGGTAAGGCGGTGATGGCCAATGGACGGTAGCGAGCACGATGATGCCTGGTGGTCCCGGGAGGTTCCTCGGATGCGTGAAGGCAACCGTTTGGAAGCGAAACGTGCCAAGGGTGGCCTGCCCCACAGTTTATGGGAGACGTACAGCTCCTTCGCCAATACCGAAGGTGGGCTGATTCTGCTGGGCGTGTCCGAGCATGAAGATCATTCTTTGTATATCACCGGAGTAGATGATGCGCGGAACATGGCGCAGGATTTTTGGAACATGGTGCATGATCCATCGAAGGTCAGTGCCGTTGTGCTGAGCGACAACGACGTGGTGATTCGCCATACCTCGCAGGGAGATGTTATTTCCATCGACATTCCTCGTGCGGCGAGGGACTGTATTCCCGTGTACGTGGGCCAGAATCCGATGACGGGCTCATACCGGCGTAATGGCGATGGCGATTATCTGTGCGATGAGGAAACGGTTCGTGCCATGCTTCGGGACAGTGACCTGCTTCCCTTGGACAGAACGATTGTTGAAGG
>OIDB01000546.1_pt1 | contig 11175 bp, 7 predicted proteins | sample 1581471 | NCBI WGS metagenome assembly OIDB01 (sample SAMEA3882539, study PRJEB24775) | human gut metagenome | biome: human-associated habitat; feature: intestine environment; material: feces | place: Netherlands | collected 2009/2010 | reverse complement strand
GGTCTAATTTGATTTTTTTGACAAATTTAGACCTATTTTTTAAAAGATGCATTTTAAAGCACTATATAAGCTTTTTTGTTACTTAATCATACCTGAAAGTGCGTCCTTTACTGAAGCAATAGCATCAGGAATACCTGCCGGGTTCTTTCCACCGGCCTGAGCCATGTTAGGGCGTCCACCGCCGCCACCGCCTACCTTTGAGGCGATTGCCTTGATTAAGTTTCCTGCATGCGCACCGCTCTTTATGGCAGCGTCTGTTGCCATGGCAACAAGATTTACTTTGCCTTCATTTGAAGAAGCAAGCACGATAACTCCCTCGCCAAGCTTTTCCTTGAGGGAATCGCCAAGATCACGCAGTCCGTTCATATCAACGCCGTCAACACTTGTTGCAAGAAGCTTGATGCCGTTTACATCAACTACCTGATCCATAACATCGCCGAGCGCATCCTTTGCTGCCTTGCTCTTAAGAGACTCATTCTCACTCTGAAGTGCCTTCATCTCAGCCATCAGGTGCTCAAGTCTCTCTTTGAGGTTGGCAGGAGTTGATTTAACTACCTTAGCAGCCTCCTCAAGCTCCTTCTCCATATTGCTGTAATAAGCGAATACATTGTCGCCTGTGATAGCCTCGATACGTCTTACGCCTGCAGCCACACCACTCTCCGAAAGAATCTTGAATACCTTGATATCAGATGTATTCTTTACATGTGTACCACCGCAGAACTCCTTTGAGAAATCGCCCATTGATACGACACGTACCTTTTCACCGTATTTCTCGCCGAAGAGAGCCATGGCACCTGTCTTTTTAGCCTCATCGACAGTCATGATATCTGTGCGAACTTCAATAGCTTCGTTGATTTTCTCGTTTACGATATCTTCAACCCTTTTAAGCTCCTCAGCAGTCATAGCAGAAAAATGAGAGAAATCAAAACGTGTTCTCTCAGCATCCTGATAAGAACCTGCCTGCTCTACATGTGTGCCGAGCACCTCACGCAGTGCCTTCTGAAGCAGATGAGTGGCAGAGTGATTTCTGCATGTGTTTGTTCTTGTTTTTGTATCAACAGAAAGTGTAGCCTTCTCGCCTGTGCGGATCATACCCTCTGAGACATAACCTACATGTGCATATCTGTTGCCGACAACCTTTACTGTATCCTCAACAACAAATGTACCGCTCTCAGTCTTTATGATACCCTTGTCACCCTGCTGACCACCCATTGTGGCATAGAAAGGTGTGTTTGGCACGATCACAGAGCCCTTATCACCATCTGAAAGAGCCTCAACAACATCATCCGATGTGGTAAGGAAAGCAATCTCAGCTGTGTCAGTAAGCTTGTCATAGCCTGTGAACTCTGTAGTAATTTCAGAATCTATATCATTGTAAACATTGGCATCAGCACCCATATAATTTGTTTCCTTGCGGGCTCCTCTTGCCTTCTGTCTCTGAGCCTCCATACAACTCTCAAAGCCAGCCTCATCATATGTGAAGCCCTTCTCCTCGAGAATCTCTGCCGTGAGGTCTACAGGGAAGCCGTATGTATCGTAAAGCTTGAATGCATCCTCTCCTGAAAGCACCTTGACCCCGTCAGCCTTCATATGTTCTTCCATATCTGCAAGGATACCAAGTCCCTGGTCGATGGTCTTTGCGAACTTCTCCTCCTCCTGAGTGAGTACCTTAAGGATAAAATCCTTTCTCTCCTCAAGCTCCGGATAACCGTCCTTGCTCTCATCAATAACAACCTGCGCGATTTTGCCAAGGAATGCACCCTGTATGCCAAGTGTACGTCCATGCATAGCGGCACGTCTGATGATACGGCGAAGCACATAGCCCCTGCCCTCGTTAGATGGCATAACTCCGTCAGAAATAAGGAATGTAGACGAACGGATATGGTCTGTGATAAGACGGATAGAAACATCGTCCATCTCATCGACATGATATTTCTTGCCTGAAAGCTCGCAGACCTTGTCACGGATAGCCTTCATTGTATCAATATCGAATACCGAATCAACATCCTGCATTACAACAGCAAGACGCTCAAGTCCCATACCTGTATCAATGTTCTTGTGCTCAAGCTCAGTGTATCCACCGTGTCCGTCACCGTTAAACTGTGTGAATACGTTGTTCCACACCTCCATGAAACGGTCACAGTCACAGCCTACCTTACAATCAGGCTTGCCACAGCCGTACTTCTCACCGCGGTCGTAGTAAATCTCAGAGCAAGGACCGCAAGGACCTGCGCCATGCTCCCAGAAGTTGTCACACTCACCGGTCTTTGGATCTCTGTAGAAACGTGTAATACGATCTCCCGGCACTCCTACTTCCTTAGTCCAGATATCAAATGCCTCATCATCCTCACCATAGATGGAAGGATAAAGCCTGTCCTTTTCAAGACCGAGCACCTCTGTCAAAAATTCCCATGACCATGCGATTGCTTCATGCTTGAAATAATCGCCAAACGAGAAGTTTCCGAGCATCTCAAAAAATGTAAGATGACGAGCTGTCTTACCTACATTCTCGATATCACCTGTTCTGACACACTTCTGGCATGTAGTCACACGGCGTCTTGGCGGAACCTCCTGTCCTGTAAAATATGGTTTAAGCGGTGCCATACCTGCATTAATAAGAAGCAGACTGTTGTCATTGTGAGGCACCAGTGAAAAACTCTTCATTGCGAGATGTCCCTTGCTCTCAAAGAACTCAAGGTACATACGACGTAATTCGTTAACGCCATAACTCTTCTTCATTACTTGAATCTCCTATTCTTTTGTCTTTGCGTCCTTCATTTTACGAAGCTTTACCCCTATTAAAGCCCCACAAAAACCTATGGCCGCCAAAACAATCATAATAATAACATATTGTGCTACGCACATGAAAAAGTCCCCCATAATTACCCTCCTAAATTTATTGAACTAATTTATTATAAATGAATTTGTGAAATAATTCAATAGTTCTCTCCAAAAGCAAACGTCTGATTTTCACGTTCAATCTCAATCACCCTGTCAGCCATTTCCTTATTGCTCAGCCTCTTTTTGTATTCAGTAATACCGCTGTAGTCCTGCCACATGTGCATAGGAAACACAAACTCTGCCGAGGTATTTTGTAAAAAGAAATCAAAACCCTTGAACTGATACTCCATAAGCTTTGGATCCATCGGGAAAAATGCCACGTTTATTGGTTTTTCCGAAAGCTTTTTTATCTCATGCCTGAAGGCTCTGCGCACTCTGCCGTTTATCAGGTCTCCTGCACCATCCCACTCCCAGTCGTTTAAATCACCGGCATGAAACAGGCTCACTCCGTTAGAAATGACGTAAAACGCCACACCGGCATCGGTGGATCTAAGTGTCATTATATCCAGATCATCCACATGATATGTATTGTCAGGTGAAACAAATGTCACCCTGTCCCTGACAGCAGGATCAATGCCATGCTTTGACAAAAAATGCGGACTGATACGGATATCCTTTGAAAATATATAATGTATATTTAAATATTTATCAGCCAGACGCAAAATATCCATATCATAATGATCCTTGTGGCTGTGACTTGCAAACATATAGATTTTTGTATCCGGCTCATAAGATGGCAGCTTTCCGGTAAAATGCATACCCTCCACCTTGTCTCCATCAAAATAATCAAATATAAGCACCTTGTCATCCAGTTCCACAAGAAAACAACTGTGATGTATAAAAATTATCTGCATGTAACCTACTCTCTTTCGCTTTTAAATCAGTCTTTATGTATCATTATGCTATCTTTATGCTATATAGTCAACTTATATTTCGTATAATATAGTAATTAAACTCTAATTACCAATCAATAATTATATGATTAAAGGGTCAAAATACCTTTTGACCCTCATATCATTATATAATTATACAAATCATGCCGCCATTTGAGTCATTCACAATCTTTTGCATTGTTTCCTGAAGCTTTATCTGGCACTCATCATCCATCTGCATTATTTTGCTTCTTATTCCGTCCTCCATAAGCTCACCGACAGACTTTCCAAAAATATTAGTCTTCCAGACTCCACTGTCACTGTTTTCACCATTTTTTATGTAATCTATCAGATCCTCCGCCTGTTCCCTGCTTCCGACTATCGGCGCTATCTCGGTCTCGATATTAGCCCTTATCATATGTATTGACGGTGAAATAGCCTTCATTTTTACTCCAAACTTGTTTCCATGGGCTATAAGCACAGGCTCCTCCATTCGGATATCAGACAGCTGTGGCATCACAACACCATAACCCTTCTGCTGCACCGATGAAAAAGCATCCTTAATCTTTTCGTACTCATTCTTTTCCTCAGTGAGTGAAAGAATCAGGGAAATCAGCTCCTTTTCCCCGGAAACAGTCACACCGCACAGCGCGGAAATATTCTCGTAGTAGTACTTCTCTGCAATCTCAATTTTAACCTTTACCACACCATCAGACAGCCCCATCCCGGCAAGAGATACCACTTTTAATATATCCCCATCCGATTCAGGCATATCAGTGCTCATCTGTGCGACATCCTTCAGTTTTGAAGCCCTTGCAAGAAAAGTCTTTGCATATGTAATTACGGCCTGCTTTACATAATTGTCATAAGGCAGAAGCTGCACCCATTTCGGTATATCATAGTCCACTCTCGTGACTGCAAATTCATATAAGAGCTTTTCCATGATATCTGTAATCTGTCCCATGCAAAGCTTTTCACAGTCTATAGGAATGGCAGCCGCTTTATACTCTCTGCTAAGTGACTCGCACAAAAGTCTCGTTTCTGCTGCAAAAGGCTTTGTAGTATTTACCACAATTACAAATGGCTTTCCTGAAGCCTCAAGCTGCATGACGGTTTCTCTTTCTGCCGCCTCATAGCTCTGTCTTTTTATATCGCCTATGCTGCCGTCAGTGGTTACAAGCACAGCCACTGTCGAATGCTCCTCTATTACCTTTTTTGTTCCTACAACCGCAGCCTCCTCAAAAGGTATATCCTCGTCGAACCATGGTGTTTTGACCATACGCTCGCCGTCCTCCTCGAGATAACCGACAGCATCCCCCACTGTAAAGCCCACACAGTCCACAAGGCGTACCTTCACAGCGCTGCCATCATCCAGACTGATAGTAACCGCATCCTGTGGAATAAATTTCGGTTCAGTCGTCATAATAGTCTTTCCTTTGCCTGATTGCGGCAGTTCATCGACTGCACGCTTTTTAGCATACTCATTGTCCATCTTTGGGATTACACAAAGCTCCATGAAATGCTTTATAAATGTGGACTTGCCTGTGCGCACAGGACCGACGACACCTATGTAAATCTCGCCGTTTGTGCGGCATCTGATATCTTTATATAAATCAAACTCTTTACTGTCCATAGTACTGCCCATAAAAGCTTCCTCCATACACTTTATTCTATAATCAAAGTGTATTCACCCGCTCTTTGAATTATTACACATAAAAAGGCCACAGGCTTCAAAACAGATAACCTGTGGTCTTTTGTAATAATATATAGTATTTTAAACCAAACTACTTAGCAGCCTTTTTCTCACATCCTGCTGTCTTGCTTGTAGAAGCATCAGCTGTTTCTTTAGCATCTGATTTGTCAGAAGCCTCCTCAGGCTCCTCTCTCAGACGTGCATACATCTGCATACACTTGTGGAGCTTCTTTGCAAGCTTATTGTCTATCTGCTCAGGAGTAGCTCTCCACTGCCAGTTGCCACCGGTAGTTGAAGGAATGTTGATACGGGCCTTTGAATCAAGTCCAAGCAGATCCTGCATAGGAACAATAGCCATATCGGCAACTGATGACCATGCCGCACGCATCATGCCCCAATTGTAGCCTTCCTCCTTTGTGAGGTTTAAGTAATCCTTTGCAAACCTTACGCAATCCTTTGGAGCTGTCTTCATCCAGCCCATAACTGTGTCATTGTCATGGGTACCTGTGTATACAACACAGTGCTGCGGATAGTTATGTGGCAGATAATCGCTATCTTCTCTTGAATCGAAGGCAAACTGGATAACCTTCATGCCAGGGAAGCCTGAATCCTTTAAAAGCTTCTTTACGGAAGGTGTGAGGAAGCCGAGGTCCTCCACGATGATAGGAAGCTTGCCAAGTTTCTTCTCAAGCACGTTGAATAAATCCATGCCAGGTCCATCTTTCCATACACCGTTCTTTGCTGTATCATCCTTTGCAGGAATAGCATAGAATGAATCAAAACCTCTGAAATGATCGATTCGCACGATATCATAAAGCTTTGCCATAGCACTGATACGTTTTGTCCACCAGCTGTAGCTGTCCTTCTTCATAACATCCCATCTGAAAAGAGGATTGCCCCAGAGCTGTCCGTCAGCTGAGAAGGCATCAGGAGGACATCCTGCCACCTCGATTGGATTTAAGTCCTTATCGAGATAGAACTGTGTAGGATTAGCCCATACATCTGCTGAATCCATGGCAACATAAATAGGTACATCTCCGATAATTCTTATGCCCTTTTCATTAGCATATGCCTTTAAAGCAGTCCACTGCTTGAAGAAGAGATACTGGAGCATCTTGTAGAAGGCAATATCATCAGCATACTTCTCCTTTGCTTCTTCCATAGCCTCAGGTTTTCTAAACTTAAGAGCATCATCCCACTCGCTCCATGCCACTCCGCCATTGGCATCCTTTAATGCCATAAAGAGTGTGTACTCATCAAGCCACTCTGCCTCTTTACTGCAGAATGCTTCATAGTCAGCCGGTGTTTTCTTTGAAAAACGCTCATATGCCTTTCTTAAAAGAGCATATCTGTTGACATACATAATGCCATAGTCTACATACTGTGGCTTTTTGCCCCACTTATATGACTCGCACTCCTTCTTTGTCAGAAGCTTGTCCTTGCATAAAAGCTCCAGATCGATAAAATAAGGATTGCCTGCGAAGCTTGAAAATGACTGGTATGGAGAATCTCCATAGCTGGTAGGACAGATTGGAAGAATCTGCCAGTATGTCTGACCTCCCTTCTCAAGGAAATCGACAAAACGTCTTGCCTCCTTTCCCATAGTTCCAATACCATACTGTGATGGCAGTGATGAGATTGGCATTAATACACCGCTAGTTCTCATGTTATTTTTCCTCCCTTTTGTTGTATACTCATTGTTTGGCTGCGTGAGCCTGTATTTTAAAATAATATATAATATACATATGAAATCATATGATATTTTCGCTTTATTTAGTTATTATAACATCATAAAGTGCAACTTGTAAATTAAATTAGTTAATGTTAATATCAAATTAAGAAAAAGTTTAAAAGAGGTGTAACAAAATGAATGAAACAACCAGGCAATTGATTGTGCATAAGGTAAAGCATAATACGAAACGTCTTATAACATCCATTAAATGGGTAATCTTTTCTATCGTTGTCGGCATAGTCGCAGGAAGCTGCGGCACCGCATTTTATTTTGCCCTGTCGGTCGTAACCGATTTCAGAATGAAATACCCTTGGCTCATTTACTTTCTGCCAATCGGCGGACTTGCCATTGTAGGACTCTATCATCTGTGTAAAGACGATAACGACACCGGAACCAATCTGGTAATATCAGCTATCCATTCAGGCGACAAGGTGCCCTTTATAATGGCCCCGCTTATATTTGTATCCACACTTATCACTCACCTGTTCGGTGGCTCTGCCGGCCGTGAGGGTGCTGCTCTGCAGATGGGAGGCAGCATCGGAAGCTCTATAGGCAGGGTATTTAGATTTGATGAAAAGGACAAGCATGTCATGATTATGTGTGGCATGAGCGCTGCATTCAGTGCACTGTTTGGCACTCCGATGGCAGCCGCTATTTTCTCCATGGAGATGATAAGCGTCGGTGTCATGTATTATATAGCACTCGTTCCATGTGTGATAAGCTCCCTCATCGCTCACGGTATCGCATCATACTTCAATGTTACAAATGAATTTTTTGCTATTGAAAACATACCGGACTTTACTATTTTAAACTCAGTAAAAATATCTGTGCTTGCAATACTGTGCGCACTCGTAAGCATACTCTTTTGTGTGGCCCTTCACTCAAGTGAGGCGCTGTACAAAAAATATCTGCCTAACAAATATACAAGAGTATTCATTGGTGGCTGCTTTGTCATCATAGCAACTATGCTTGTAGGAAACCAGACATACAACGGCACCGGAATGAGTGTCATCCAAAGCAGTATAGACGGCTCTGTCAGACCTGAAGCATTTCTGCTAAAAATCATCTTCACCGCACTGACTCTTGGCGCAGGCTTTAAGGGCGGCGAAATTGTACCATCCTTTTTCATAGGCGCAACCTTTGGATGCCTGTTCGGCAACCTGACAGGCTTTGAGCCATCGCTGTGTACAGCTGTCGGCATGATTTCACTGTTCTGTGGTGTCACCAACTGTCCGATTACATCGCTGCTCATCAGCTTTGAGCTGTTTGGCTACGACGGCATGCCGTACTTTCTTTTGGCAATCCCATTCAGCTATATGCTGTCAGGATACTTTGGCCTGTATCGCAGCCATAAAATCGTATATTCAAAATACAAGACAAGCTACATAAATAAATCAACTCACTAACATTTGCTAACTGCAACCAGGCATGATACCCCAGGTATTATTGCCTGGTCTTTTATTGTGTAAAGAGCTTTATCTCCCGCAGAAGATTCATCTGCGAGAACCTCCCACAAAGCATCTGCAAGTTTAATTGTGATTTTATTTTTGCCGGCATTGTAAGCTACGAACACCTTCTCTGTATCGTTATCAATAGTATATGCTACAACGCCATCAGGCATATCATCCATGAAATGTATGGATTTCTTAATCTCATCTACTGTGTCAAGATAAAATGACTTGTGAGCCCTTCTTAGTGCTATAAGCCCCTTATAGTAGGCTTTAAGGTCCGAAAACTGCTCAGCCCTGTCATAATCTATTGCATTGACAGAGAGAGGACTGCAATAGCTGTTCTCTACAGGAGCACCATCAGCCTCACTAATCTTTGTTCTCGCAAACTCCTCTCCATGCAGGAAAAACGGAATCCCCTGCGCTGTAAAAAGGATGGCTGCTGCAAGCTTATTCATACGGATACGCATCTCTTCACTCTCATGTGAATTGGATATAATAAACCTGTCCCAGAGAGTATAGTTGTCGTGACATGACAGATAGTTAATCGACTGCATAGGCGATTTGGCCCACTTAGCGCACGTAACAGCCTGCTTTAGCTCTTCACCTCTGTCTGCAGCTCCATTGACAAAGCCCAGCTCATCCATATAGAACACATGTCCCTTTACCACATCACGTATATCATCCGAAAACATGCCGATGCCCGGTGTCCTTGGAGCATTTATTTTCATGCCACGCTCTGATTCTGGCAGAGTGCTCTCTCCACCTGTCCAGCCCTCTCCGTACATTATTATATCAGGATTTATTTTTAAGAGAGCTTTTCTGGCTTCGTTTAAGGTTTCGATATCAAGCACTCCCATCAGATCAAACCTGAAGCCATCAATGTGATACTCACTCACCCAGTAGCACAACGAATCAATGATATATTTTCTGACCATAGGTTTCTCTGAGGCTATTTCATTGCCACAGGCTGATGCATCAGAGTACTTTGCAGCATCCAGCATACGGTAGAAATAATTGCCCGCAGTCTTGTAAAAGCAGCTGTCATGAACATTGAAGGTATGATTGTAAACCACATCCATGATTACACCAAGACCCGCCTCATGAATCGAGTGTACCATCTCCTTATACTCTCTCACTCTCACGGCTCCATTAAACGGATCTGTCGAGTAAGAGCCCTCCGGCACATTGTAATTGTACGGATCATAGCCCCAGTTATACTGCTCCTTTAAGGAATCACTCTCGTCAATGCTGGCAAAATCATACGACGGCATAAGCTGCAGATGTGTCACTCCCATATCCTTGAAATACGAAAGAGTTTTATCCTCAGTAAATGCCTTAAACTTACCCGGATACCTGGAATGAGCAGATGCACCGGCAGACACATCCGCGACAGACACCTCAGTGATAATCATGCTCATGGGGTCTGCAAGCTTTGGCCTGTCCTCATCTGCAAATCCATCAGGATCAGTCTTTGACAGGTCAATAACCATAGACCTGTGCCCATTTACACCGCAGGCTCTTGCATACGGATCATGCGAGCTGAATGTGCCATCTGAGGTGTGAACCTCATATGTATAATAAACACCATCCAGATTACCCTCTGCCGTAGCAGAAAAAATACTGCGAAGCTCTCCCTCTCCGCGCATCATCTCAAGCCTGCCTTTCTCGGCCGAATCATTTCCCTTATCATAAAAAATAACAAAAACACTGTCCGCAACAGGCGAAAACAGTGTAAATGTTGTCTTTTCCTTTGAATAAATCGCTCCTAATTTCATAATGCTATCCTTTTCGTTTATTTTCGTATACATTATAATAAAATTTACAATAACTGTAAATAGGGCAATTCAACCAATTTTCAAAAACTTTTTAGTCAATGTGCCATTTTTTCTTTTGCTGATGTGAAACAATCTTTATATACAAAGATTGTGGCAGAAATCTGCCACAGGTTGTAGCAAGCTTCATCCTGAGAGTAGGCACTATGACCGTTTTGTGCTTCATCATCCGGTCTATGGCATAATTGGCGCAGTATTCAGCGGAAATCCCCTTCAGCGCAAATCGCACATTCGCCACATCATTGAACTCTGTATCAACCGGTCCCGGACACAGACACCCCACATACACATGGCTGTGGCTCTGTCGAAGTTCACATGCAACAGCCCTTGAAAGGCTCGCAACATATGCCTTAGAGGCATAATAGGCAGCCATGTACGGACCGGCAGGAATAAGACCCGCAGAGCTTGCCACATTTAATATAAAACCTCTGTCCTTTACCCTCATCTGTCTTAAAAGCTTTTTCGTCAGGAAGTGTACAGCACGCACATTGACATCTATCATGCCCATTTCCTTAGCTATATCAGTCTCCTCAAACAGGCCGCAATCACCGTAGCCTGCGTTGTTTATAAATATTTCTATGTCTTTTTCCTCGAGATAGTCTGAAAGTCTCTGACACTCATCAAGCTGCATCAGATCCGCGGTAAAAATATCACACTCAAGCTCCTTATGTGTGGCTTTAAGCTTATTAGAAAGAGCTGTAAGCCTCTCCCGTCTTCTTGCAACAAGAATCAGATCATAATAGGCAGCCATGTA
>OIDB01000540.1_pt1 | contig 11313 bp, 10 predicted proteins | sample 1581471 | NCBI WGS metagenome assembly OIDB01 (sample SAMEA3882539, study PRJEB24775) | human gut metagenome | biome: human-associated habitat; feature: intestine environment; material: feces | place: Netherlands | collected 2009/2010 | reverse complement strand
TTTCCGTCATCAGGGAAGACACGCACGCCACTCTGGATAGTCAGGGGTATGGTGCGGATATGGAAGCGCTCCAGCAGCTGGGGCGTCAGGTCACAGGTGCTGTCGTAGGTGATGCAGACAGGTCTGGGCATGGGGTGTTCCTCCTATTTTTCCTATGGTAACGGCAGTATACCGAAGAAACCTCAACGTAAGCTCAAAAAATCTCGATTTTTGAGAGCAGGTGTGATAAAATCCAAAAAAACACAAGGGAGGGACAGCCATGTTCCGCATTTTGGTGGCCGAGGACGATGACAACGCCAGATTTCTGATGTGCGAGGTGCTGCGGCGTGCCGGGTACGAGCCGTGCCCTGCGCGGGACGGTGTGGAGGCGCTGGAGGTGATGGAACACTACCAGTGCGATCTGGCGGTGGTGGATATCACTATGCCGCGGATGGACGGCATCACCTTCACCCAGACGCTGCGGGAGGGGAACTGCGATCTGCCGGTGCTGATGGTGACGGCCCGCGTGACCCAGGAGGACAAGCGCCGGGGGTTCCGGGCGGGGACGGATGACTATATGGTCAAGCCAGTGGACGAGGAGGAGATGCTTTGGCGTATCGAGGCCCTGCTGCGGCGGTATTGCAGCCGGGCAGACCGACGCTTGACGGTGGGCACCACGGTGCTGGACCGCGGCTCCCTGCAGGTCATCACTCCGCAGAGTACGTGGCAGCTGTCCGCTAAGGAGTTTTTGCTGCTGTATAAGCTGCTGTCTTACCCCCGGACGCTTTTCACAAAACGGCAGCTTATCGACGACATATGGGATCTGGACAGTGATGTGGACGAGCACACTGTGGAGGTTTACATCTCCCGACTGCGGGAGAAATTCCGGGACAACCCGGACTTCGAGCTGCGGACGATTCGGGGATTTGGCTATATGGGGATGCCCCGGGAGGACGGCAATGGCCAGAAATAAGGTGAAAAAAGAAAAGCCGCCTGTCCGGCTGCTGGGCACCATGTTCCTGCTGGTGCTGGGGCTGGTGGCGGTGTATGTGGGGATGGCGTTGGGGATATTTACACTGGTGCAGCGGCTGGTGCATCTGGAGGACGCCAGCTATACGCTGCTGTGGCCCATCCTCATCCTTTCGGTCAGCGCCATCCTGGGCGTACTGCTGGCCATATTCATTTTCCGTGGGTATCTGGCGCCGCTGTCACGGTTGATGCAGGCCACGCAGTCGGTGGCGGAGGGCGATTATACCGTGCGGGTGGATATGCGGGGCGCCCGGGGCGAGGTGGCGGAATATATCCGCAGCTTTAATAAAATGGCGGAGGAACTGTCCAGCGTGGCGCTGCTGCGAATGGACTTTGTGAATACCTTTTCCCACGAGTTCAAAACGCCGCTTATCTCCATCCGGGGATTTGCCAAGCTGCTGCAAAACGACGACCTGACACCGGAGCAGCGGCGGACCTATACAGACACCGTGGTGCAGCAGTCCGAACGGCTGGCTGCCATGAGCACCCACGTTCTGGAGCTGGCCCGGTACGAAAACACCGAGATCGTGTCCGACAAGACGCTGTACAGCCTGGATGAACAGCTCCGCCGGTGTGTGCGCCAGCAGGAGAGGGAGTGGCTGAAAAAGAGCCTGACCGTGGAGGGAGACCTGGATCCGGTGGACTATTACGGCAATGAGGAGCTGGTGGAGCACATCTGGTCTAACCTGCTCTCCAACGCTATCCGGTTCACGCCCGCCGGCGGGCAGATCACCGTGGTGCTGCGGCGGGGTGAGGGAGAGGTCACCGTGTCTGTCTCCGATACGGGTATCGGTATGGACGAGGAGACACAGCGGCACATTTTTGACAGGTTCTACCGGGCTGCGCCATACCCGGATGACCGGGGCAACGGCCTGGGCCTCTCCATTGTCCGCCGGGTGGTAACGCTGTGCGGCGGGAGGGTGACGGTGTTCTCCCGCCCTGGAAATGGCTCCACATTTACCGTGACGCTGCCCGCAGAGGAATAACGGTGCGATCCGCCGGATAGTGATGTGTATAAAAAGGCACCTTTGGTTAAACAAGCACCCGCCGCACAAAAGGGAACGACCGCCCATTCGGCGGTCGTTCCCTTTTATCGTGGGGTGGGACAGGCCCCCTGAAATGCCGGAAGCCCGGCCCGGCACATGGCCGGACCGGGCCCCGGCGCTGGAGGGGACCAGCACCCTTCGCTGAGAGGTCCAGGGGGGGTAAACGCACAAAACGCGGGGAATGTCAGTACAGGGGAATTACGTTATCGCTGTGTTATGCTGTGTCAGCCGTTACTTGGCAGCCTTCTTGGCTTCCTTGGCGGCCTTGTCAGCCAGGTAGTACATACCGGGAGTGTTGTAGTACTCCTTCTGCAGGTCCTTCACCTGCTTGCACATCAGCAGCAGGCCGATCATGTTCAGGATGACGATAATAGCCATGAAGCCGTCGGTGATCATGTACATGGTGGTCACGTTGGAGAACGCGCAGGCGATGCCGATGAACAGGGGATACATAAACACCCAGATCTTGGAGAACTTACGGCCGAACAGGATCTCGGCCTGGATCTGGCCGAAGAAGCCGGCGGAAATGATCGTGGAGAACACGAACATGAACACCGTAATGGCGACGAAAATGGCGCCGAAGTTACCGAACACGGACTGGAAAGCAGCCAGGGCCAGCTGGCCGGAGCTCAGACCCTCCTGGGTCCACACGCCGGAGGCCAGAACAGCCAGGGCGGTGATGGTGCAGATAACGATGGTATCCATGAAGACTTCGAAGATACCGAACTGGGCCTGACGGATGGGGTGATCCGTATCGGCGGTGCAGTGACCGGCGATGGTGGAGCCTACGCCCGCCTCATTGGAGTACACGCCGCGGGCAGCGCCCCAACGGATAGCAGCCATGACGGTGGCGCCGGCAAAGCCGCCCACAGCGGCGCGGCCGGTGAAGGCATCCTGGAAGATCATGCCAAAAATAGCGGGGAGCTCGCCCACATGGGCGAAGATGATGACCAGAGCGCCCAGCACGTACAGGCAGGCCATGACGGGCACCAGGATGTCGGTGACGCTGGACACACGCTTGAAGCCGCCGGCCAGGATAACGCCCACCAGAACGGCAATGATGATGCCGGTGACGGTCTGGTTTGCGCCGAAGACGTTGAACTGCTCAGCAGCGGAAACGCCCTGAGAGGCCAGGGAGGGGACCAGCTCGATCATGAAGAAGAAGGCGTAGCCGACGCCGAACACGACGCCGATCTTCTTGCCCAGACCGCGCAGGTAGTAGGCGGGGCCACCGACCCACTCGCCCACGTCGTTCTTACGACGGTACTTGATGCCCATCGCGACCTCGCAGTACTTGGTGCACATGCCGAAGATAGCCAGGATCCAGATCCAGAACACAGCGCCGGGGCCGCCCAGGGCGATAGCCACGGGCACGCCGACGATGTTGGAAGCACCGACGGGCCGCGAATGCGGCGGAGATGGGACGGACCTTGCCCTCTTCCTTCTTGGCGAACATCTTGCCGAAGGTCTGGCTCATGGCGTAGCCGAAGTGGCGGATCTGGGGGAAGCCCAGATAGATGGTCAGGAACAGACCGCCGCCGCCGATGAGGATCAAAATGGGAATGCCCCAGAACCAGTTACCAAAATCTTGAATAGCTTGCAGTATAACCATACTTTTCTCCTTTCACGCGAAACAATAGGTGATTTTCTCTGTGATTGCGCTTGTGCGTTTTGCGTTTTGTGCTTGGTGCGTTTTGTGCGTTTTGACAGGGTCTCTCAGCGTAGGGAGGGATAGCTCAGCTCAGCAGACGCTTCACCGCTTCATAGGTGATGTTGGGAACATTTTGGAACGTCTGCCGCATATCCACGCGCTCGGTGAGCATATGTCCGTCGCGGCCGAAGGTACCGATATTGACAACGGGGACGTCGATCTGACGGATCTTATCCACCGGGTGCGTGTATTTCACGCCGTACTGGGGCATGTTCGTCTCCAGCGCCTGGATAGCCAGGGTGTCGTCGCACACGGCCATAAAGCTGGAGTCGGAGATGTAGGGGTAGAACATACGGGTCTTGATCTGGCGCTGGGCCTCGGGCCGCACCACCTCGATGGCGCTCTCCACCGCGTCCAGCAGAGCCTTTTCCTTGGCCGTGCGGCCGGTCATCTCGATACGGGCACTGAAGATGGAGCCGAAGAACACCACCACGGCGGGGGACTTGTCCTCAGACCACTTCCAGGCCTCCTGCACCACACGCAGGCCGAACAGCCGCAGATCCAGCTCAGGATCGTCCTCATGCAGCTTCACGGTGAACTCGTGAATGGCTTTCTTGAAGGCCTCGCCGTGCACGGCGGCCAGCTCGTTATAGAACTCGTTCCAGGTGTAGACACGGGTCTTCCAGGGCAGCTGGTGGAAGTCCACCTTGCTCAGCTCGCAGAAGCGCTTGTACTGGGCATTCAGGTACTCCACCGTCTCGTCAAAGGCCTCCACAGCCATCTGCTTGCTCTTTTCCAGCACGATGGAAGGACTCCAGCCGTGGGTGAAGAAGTTGTAGTAACCAAAGGCCGTCAGCGCCGTCTGCACAGTGTAGGGGCCCTTGGTGTCCATCTGCTTCAGGGAGATGGGCGGAATGGCCACCTCACCCTGGGCGATGTCGCACAGGTCAGTGTTCAGGGACATCTTGCGCGTGATGTTGGCCAGCACCAGGTTGGGGTCCAGCGCGCTGAAGGCCTGGCCCACATGGGCCTCCTTGCCGAACACGGCGAAGCAGGGCAGCAGCTTGCCGATGCTGCCGTAGTAGATGTAGCGGTTCTCGTCGCCGGGAGCGTAGTTGGTGGAGTAATCCGCGTTGATGCACGCCACATACTCGAAGTGCTCCTTCTCCTTCAGCTCCTCCAGCAGGTCCAGGGCGGTGATGATGCCCTTGGAGTTGTCCTCCTCGTCGCACTCGCCGATAGCCAGCAGGTTGCCATCCAGCTCCTCGGGATGCTCAGAGAAGTACTGGATCAGGTACATATGGCCTGCCACACCGGACTTCATATCCAGCGCGCCGCGGCCGAACAGATACTCGCCGGACTCGATATCGTCAATGACCTCCTGGGGCAGCACGAACGTCTCGCGCAGCTTGGCGGGCAGCTCCTCGCAGCGGAACGCGTACTCGCGGATGGTGCCGAAATCGTCCACGCCCACGGTGTCGATGTGGCCGATGAGGATGACCGTGCGGTTGGAATTGCCCTTGGTGCCTTTCACATAGGCCAGCGTGCTGTGCCGCACCACAAAGTCGTTCTTGGTCTGGAAGCACTTGACCTGCTCGGGATGTGCCTGGAAGTAGGGCAGGGACATATAGAAGTCCTGTATATAGCGGGCCACGGCGCTCTCGCCGCCCGGTTCCTTGTTGATGCTGGGGATGGCGACCATCTCTTCCGTCAACTGCTTGACCTTGTCAAAAGAATTTAATTTCATGTCTTAGCTCCTTTGTTATGCTGCGCGTATCAGTCGCGGTGATATCTCTCGATGCCGGCCATATAGGTGTTCAGCACCTGGATGTCCTTGATGTCGTTTTCGGGAATGTGGAAGATGTCGCGGTCGATGACCACCATGTCGGCGAACTTGCCGGCCTCGATGGTTCCCATCAGGTCCTGATCGCCGTTGGCGTAGGCCACGTTCTTGCTGTACATACACACCGCGTCATACACGGATACCTTCTCGTTGGGGTGATAGCCGCCCACGGGATAGCCGTCCATATCCTGACGGGTCACGGTGGCGTAGATGCCGATCCAGGGATTGAAGCTCTCCACCGGTGCGTCGGAGCCGCCGGCCATGATCAGTCCCGCGTCCAGATACGTCTTCCAGGGATAGCTCAGCACGGCGCGTTCCTTGCCTACGCGCTCCTCGATCCAGTGCAGGTCGGTCATCAGGAACGTGGGCTGGATATCCAGCACGATCGGCAGCTTCTTCATGCGCTCGATCAGCTCCGGCGTGGCCATCTGGGCGTGGATGATGCGGAAGGGGAGACGCTTGGCCTGCTCCTCCGGCGTCATGCCGTCCTTCAGCCCCTGCTGCAGGCAGTACTCCACCGCGTCCAGAGTGACCTCCAGCGCCTTGTCGCCGATGCAGTGGGTGGCGGGCTGCAAGCCGTGGCGGTATGCCTTGTACATTCTCTTGGCCAGGTCCTCGGGGCTGATGACCAGAATACCGGTGTTGCCGGGATCGTCCGCGTAGTCGGTGTACAGCTTGGCGGAACGGGAGCCCAGGGAGCCATCAGAGAAGCTCTTGAAGCTGCCCATACGCGCGGCACGATAGGGATCATTCCGCTGCTCGGGTGTCAGGTTTTCCGGGTCGAACATATAGTCCAGGCACACGGCCATACGCACCGGCAGCTCGCCGCGGTCGCTGCGGGCCACATAGTCGGCGAAGTCCTCGTCATAGTGCCAGATCTCCGCGGCGTAGGTGTGCATCATGGTCACGCCCAGGCTGGAGGCCAGCGCCAGACCCTTCTTCATGCACTTCTCACGGGTGGCGGGCACCAGGAACGGGTCGGGGATCAGATTGTCGTAGATCTTGGAGGCCTGCTCACGGAAAATGCCGTTGGGATTGCCGTCGGCATCCAGCTCCACCAGGCCGCCGGGGCCGTACACGTAGCCGTTGGTAATGTTGGCCTTCTCCAGCGCCATGGTGTTGGCCACTGCTGTATGCAGGCACACGCGCTTGATGACGATGGGGTGATCGGTGCTGGCCTCGTCCAGGTCCAGACGGGTGGGCAGCCGGTCCTCGCAGTCCTTCCACTTGGACTGGTCAAAGTTGGAGCCCTTGATCCACTCGCCCTTGGGCGTCTCCGCCGCGCGGTCACGCAGCAGCTGCAGTGCCTCGGCGCGGGAGGTGGCGCCGCCCAGGTCCACCGTGGTATAAGTCTGGCAGAAAGCGAAGAAGTGCAGGTGGGAGTCGCCCATGCCGGGCAGCACAGTCTTGCCCTGCAGATCAATGCACTTCGCACAGTCAAAGCGCTCCAGCGCCTCTTCCTTTGTGCCCACATAGGCAAATTTGCCGTCCTTCAGCACCACTGCTTCCTTGCAGACGCCCGGCGCTTCCATCGTGTAGATCTTGCCGCCATAAAACAACGTATCAGCTTTGACCTTCATTTTGTACACCTCTCCAATTTCAACGTAGTATTATTGTGATTTTGTACAGTTTTGCGTACGTAAGGTTTACCTTAGTTGCCATTATAACGGAAAATGGACCGGGTGGCAATTTGCCGCCTGTTCCCCCTGCGGAACAATTTGTGCAAATTATGTTTCCTGAGCGGAACGTTTGTTGACATATTTGACGTATTTTGCTATAATCGTTAAAAACCAGTGAAAAAATGAGCCTGAATTGATTTTGAGGAAATCACCTATGGACACTGCAAGAGAGAATATCACAAGAGAAGTCGGCAGCCGCATCCGCTACGCCCGCAAAAGCCGGGGTATGTCGATGGACGAGCTGGCTCAGGCCATCTACAAGACCCGTTCGGCCATCTCCAAGTACGAGAACGGACAGATCTCCGTGGATATTGCCACACTTTACGACATCGCCAACGCCCTGAAGGTCAGCATCTATGATCTGCTGTACCGCAATACACCAGATATTGACCAGGGGTACAACGCGGAGGTGCCCGCCTTTTTCCGGGAGGTCTCCCAATTATATATGTACTTCTTCGACGGCCGGGTCAACCGCGCCCAGTGCACCGTGATCGATATATTCCCCACGGAGGAGAGCAGCACGGCCGAGGTGCTCATGTACATGAACATCAAGGACCTGGCCCACTACCGGGTCTGTGAGAGCACCTACCACGGCACCCTGACCCACTACGAGGCGTTCAGCGCCATGCTGTTCCAGAATGACGATATGCCCATGGACAAATACCAGATCGGCATTCCCCAGCCCTATATGGACGACGACCGGAAGTGGGTGCTGACCTATGGCATCTCCTGCCGCCCGCTGATGCCCTCCGCCGCCAAGCGCCTTCTCAGCAAAACACCGCTTTCCATCGACAAGGCGCTGGTCCAGGAGCTGAAGATATCCAAGGAGGATATCCGCCTGATGAAGCATTATAATATGTTCGTCATGGTGTAGCCGGCATCGCCTTCTGTATATGTATGAACAGTCTTACCCGAAAAGGACGCCCCGGCGTCCTTTTTCCATAGGGAAACGCGTTTTTTGAAAAAATTTTCGGTTTTCCTGTCCGCATTTGCTCCGCTGCGCCGTTTACAGAGTGAAGACGCAGGACGGAGACACACTGCCGTCCGCACACAGCTGCAGCGCAGAAGGGAGGAGGGGCCGTGCTGCTCTATACCCAGACCATAGAGGATCCTCGGCAGGCCCAATTGTTTGAGGACGTATATACCGCCTGCCGGGGCCGCCTGCTGGCGCTGGCCCGCCGGAAGCTCTGCGGCGGCGCGGAGGCCGAGGACGCAGTGCACCAGGCGTTTCTGGCACTGGCGGAGCACTTCCCGCGGCTGTGCCGCCTGCCCCGCCCCCAGCTGGAGGCATATCTGGTGGTGGTCACGGAGCGTAAGTGTATCGACTGCCTGCGGCAGCAGGCCCGCCGTGACGGCGTGCCCTTTGACGAGAACACCGTTCTGGTCACGCCGCCGCCTTGTGGCGACCCGGTGGCCGACGCTATGGGCCGCCTGCCGCCCCGCAGCCGAGAGGCGCTGCTGCTGCGCTACGGCTGCGGCTACAGCACCCGTGAGACGGCGTCCCTGCTGGAGCTGTCCTTTGCCGCGGCCCAGAAGCTTCTGCAGCGGGCCAAGGCCGCCCTGCGTACAGAACTGGAAAAGGAGGGCATATCTGTATGAGCATTCTGCTCAATGATGAAGCGCTGTGCTACGGCGCGCGCCGACTGGCGGTGCAGCTGGCGGCGGCACTGCCGGCGCCGGAGGATGGATTTTCCCCGGCCTTTCAGGCGGACATGACGGCGCTGACGCGCTGTGTGACCCGCCGGCAGGCGGTCCGACGATGGGGCCGACGCGCGGCGGCGGCCGCTCTGACGGCACTGCTGACCTTCGGCGCGGTGCTGGCGGCCAGTCCGGTGGCGCGGGCGGCGGTAAGCCGCTGGTTCGTGCAGATAACGGAGCTGGTGACAGCCTACCGCATCACCCCGGCGGATGCCGGGGACACGGTGCAGGACTACACCCCCACCGCCCCGCTGGGCTATGTCCTGTCGGGCGACTTTACCGGCAGGGAGAACGGCATCCGGGTCATGCGCTGGACGTCCTCACAGGGCGATCTGCTGTTTGAGGCCGTGCCCATGACCGGCGACGAGCCCATCAGCGTGGAGCTGCGAAGCAACAGCACCGGCGGCCTCTCCTCCACGGAGACGGGGCAGCGTCCCACGGGCGGGGCGGGCGAGCCGGAGGACTACGAGACGGAGAATGTGACCGTACATGGCCTGTCCGCCCGGCTATACCGCATATTACCCGCAAAGGGCGCCTCTCCGCAGGTGCAGCACGGCTGCGGCCTGTGGTTCTATCGGGGAAGCGACCCCGTGCATTTCCATCAGGTGTCCATCCCGGAGGGCGCTGCGGCGCTGGTGTGGGTGGACGAGCGAGCCAACTGCCTGTTCCTGCTGATCGGCGGTCAGTCCCGGCAGGAGCTGGTGTCCACGGCAGAGAGCATGTATGAGAGCGAAAGGAGCTAAGACCATGAAAAAAATCACCGTTATCGCGTGCCTGCTGGCGCTGCTGACGCTGAGCGCCTGCGGCGCACAGACGCTGCCCGCCGATGAAGGCGACGTGCCGCCGGTGGAGGGCATTTCCCAGACGCAGGAGGACGGGCAGACCGGCACGAAGGTGGTCTATATCCCCATGTGGATGCAGGACTACTCCGTGGTGTACTACGACGCCCACCTGAACCGCACTGTGGAAAGCGGCGGCGACCTGACCGAGGAGGAGATCAACAGCCGGGAGGACATCTTCCCGGAGGAGATGTACACCATAGCGGCGGAGCCCAACACCAAGGTGGAGTATGACCTCCACGGGTTTATCCAGAATATCTACTACCGGGGCGGCGACGGGAAGTATTACCTTGACCCGGCCACCGCTGCCGCCATGCAGCCCTGATGCGCTGAGTGCAAAGGCCCGCCCCGCAGGGGCGGGCCTTTTTGTACCTCCTTATTGCTGTGCCAGCGCTGCGGCCACAAAGCCGCGGAACAGGGGATGGGGCCGGTCCGGCCGGCTCTTGAACTCCGGGTGGAACTGGCACCCCACGAACCACGGATGGTCCGCTATCTCCACCATCTCCACCAGACGGCCATCCGGCGACGTACCCGCCACCCGCAGGCCCACGGCCTCCAGCTCCGGCCGGAACACGTTGCTGCACTCATACCGGTGACGGTGGCGTTCCCATATCTCCCGCTGGCCGTAGGCCTCCCGGGCCTTTGTTCCCTCCGCCAGCACGCAGGGATACTTGCCCAGCCGCATGGTGCCGCCCTTGGCGGTCACGCCCACCTGGTCCGGCATCAGGTCGATGACCGGATGTGCCGTCACGGCGCTGAACTCTGCGCTGTGGGCATCCGCCCACCCGGCTGCGTGCCGCGCAAATTCGATGACCGCGATCTGCATCCCCAGGCAGATGCCCAGATAGGGGATACCCTTCTCCCGCGCGTACTGTGCCGCCAGGATCATCCCCTCAATGCCCCGGTCACCGAAGCCGCCGGGCACCAATATGCCGCTGCACCCGCAGAGCGTTTCCGTGAGGTTTTCCGCCGTCAGGTGCTGTGAGTCCACCCACCGGATGTCCACCTGTGCGCCGCAGGCGGTCCCCGCGTGGAACAGCGACTCCGCTACGCTGAGATAGGCGTCGTGCAGCTCCGTGTATTTGCCCACCAGCGCGATGGTCACATGATGCTGCTCCGCCGCGTGTATCTGCGTCACCAGCTCTTGCCAGTGCCGCATATCCGGCTCGCCGGCGCCCAGTCCCAGCATACGGCACACCACCCGGCACAGCCCCTCCCGCTCCAGCAGCAGGGGCACCTCATACAGGGTGGACGCCGTCAGGTTGGGGATGACGCAGTCCTCACTGACATTGCAGAACAGTGCGATCTTCTTCCGCATGTCCTCCGGCAGCGGGCTGTCGGTGCGGCACACCAGGATATCCGGCTGGATTCCCACGCTCAGCAGCTCCTTCACGGAGTGCTGTGTGGGCTTGCTCTTCAGCTCGCCGCTGCCGGGGATGGAGACCACCAGCGGCACGTGGATATACAGCACGTTTTCCCGTCCCTGCTCCGCCGCTACCTGACGGATGGCCTCCAGATACGGCTGGCTCTCGATGTCACCCACCGTGCC
>OIDB01000534.1_pt1 | contig 11431 bp, 5 predicted proteins | sample 1581471 | NCBI WGS metagenome assembly OIDB01 (sample SAMEA3882539, study PRJEB24775) | human gut metagenome | biome: human-associated habitat; feature: intestine environment; material: feces | place: Netherlands | collected 2009/2010 | reverse complement strand
TCGCCGGTCTTGGCATAGACGTAATATGTGCCGGGCTCGCTGATTGCGGTGTTTTCGTCGATCTTGGGCATGGCTTCGCTGCCCTCTACGTCAGAAGAGCCCGCCCACCTTTTTAACTCGGAAGCCAGATAATAATATGTCACCTCGGCGTCTTCCGGAGCACCCACGACAGACAGAAGCGGCAGGAGCTTTTCGCCCACCGTGCAAGCCGTCTTGGAAAGAGATACGGTCAGATCGGGATAGGCCTTGTCGATGTAGCCGCCGATCGTAAACGTTTCTTCGCCCGCCTTGAGCTTGTACTTCGCCGCGGCATCACCAATCAGCGCGATTTCCACAGTGACGGTATGCCATCCCGCGTCCGCAGAATCGAACGTCTTCTTGGCGGTAAAGCCCGTTCCTTCTTTGAGTTCGATTTCATTTGTGCCGTCTGTAAACGTCAAGTCGATTGGAATCCTGCCGCCGTCCGTCGTACCGTCATAGCCGCGCTGAATGGAAGAGGGTTTCATTTTGCACCAAATCTCCGTCCGCGTGTCTTCTTCGGAAATAGATGTGCCGCCCGCTTCGCCGTTCTCACCCTCTGCGGCGTTCTGCTCCGCATCGTCAAGGCCAAGGGCGAGGGGTTCGTTTTTCCCCTCCGCAGTCGGCTCATTCTGCCCGGCTTCTTTGCCGGGTTCTTCGTCTGCGGGATTCTTTTCGGGAGCCGCAGGCGTATTCTCTGTCGGTTTTTCGTCGGGGCTTGCGGGCGAGGCATTCTCATCCGCGCCGTTTTCCGCAGGGGCGGTCGGTTCCTCTTTTTGCGGCGCGGGTGTCGGGGTTTCCGTCTCCTGCGTTGCAACGACCGTTTGTCCCGGCAGCGATTCCTCTGCCAGCGCACCCGTGGGGGTCAGGGTCAGGCAGAGGGTAATCGCCAGAAACAGGCTCAATACACGTTTTTTCATCAGGTTTTCCTCCGTTTGGCATCAGTGGTTGGAAATAAGCCACAGCTTTTTGGCTGCGGTTTTGGCTTCGCTGCGCCGCTTTACATCCAGTTTTTCCAAAACATGGCTCACATGGGTCTTTACCGTGGGCAGCTTTATATTCATGATCTGCGCGATCTCAGCATTGCTTTTGTCCGCGCAAATCAAGCGCAGTATCTGTAATTCCGTAGGGGTAAGCTCCTCCGCCGCCGCCATGCGCGGGGCGAGAAAGTGCGGATAATAGGTCGCCTGTGTCCGCACGGCGGCCATAAGGCGCTTGTACCATTTTGTATCATCGTTCCGGTTCAGCTTTTCCAAAAGGGGCAGCACGGCGGCGCTGTACACGCTGACGGGCGTGATAAAGCTGTACTCTGCCGCCGTATCCAGCGCTGCCGTAAGCCGCGCCCGCCATGCGTCGTCCTTTTTCCGGTACAGGGCAAGGGCGCACAGAATGTTCAGGTGGATGCCGTCAATATGCCGCCCGCAGCCCTGTATGTAGCGTTCCAGCGGCGAAAGCGTCAGCAGGGCGGCGTCCGGGCGGTTCTGCTCAATTTCAACCATGGCTTGCGTCAGGTATTGATACCGCTTCATTACATTTAGGTGCATGGGGTCGCGGGGCGCTTTTGTGCGGTACCACTCGTCGGCACTGTCCTGATCGTCACAGTGCAGTGCCATCCGGCAGAGCATCGCGTCCATATTCGGCAAAAAGCGGGTCTGACCCTGCGCTTCAAACCGGGCGCGCAGCGTTTCGATCGTGCGGCGGGCATCTGCCGCCTGCCCCTTGGACAGCTGGCAGCGTGCCAGCAGCCCGTTCACGGCAAACTCTATATCCGGCGTTCCCTTTTGCTGGATCTCACTCACCTGCGGGATAAGCGCAAGCATACGCTCGGTGATGTTTTCGCCCTTTTCAAATTTGCTTTCGGCAACGGCGCAGTCCGCCAGCCCCACGCCGTCTTTTTTCAACACGGCCTCTACCGGGGTGCGAAGCGTCCGATACAAAAGGTCGTCCTTTTTGCTCAACTCTGAAAAATCCTTGCCGCCGTTCATAATGCTGGGCAAGGTACTGGTCACGGAAAAAGGCGGCAGCGTTATTTCTTTATCGGTCAGCAGCCGGAACACGGCCGGGAATGTTTTTATCATCCCCTCCACACCGCGCTGCGGCAGCGAAATATCCAGCCATGCAAGGCGGCTGCGAGCCTGTCTGGCGGCAGGGTCCTGTTTTTTGCGGCAGTCGGCAAAGCTTTTCAGCGCCCCGTACCACCGTTCCGAGCCTTCGTAGTCCATTGCCAAAGCGCAAAGCATACTCATTCCCTGCATCAGGGAAGGCGAAGCCAAAATTTCGCTTTCCGGCAGGGCGCGGTAATACTTTTCCATCTCGCTGTAATGCCCCATGCCGGGGTGCTGCTCGGAATTGCGGATCAGCAGCTCGGATATTTTGGCGTGATCCCCGCTTTTTGTGTAGCATTCCAGCGCGTGGGCATAATCCTCTTTCAGCTCGTAGTAAAGCGCCCCGCGGCTGAAAACGGCGCGGCGCTTTTCCTCGCTGCATTCTTTCTCCATCTCCCAGAGAAGGAAGGCGCGGAACTGCGGCCAGAAGTGGAAGTGCCGCACATCGTCACAACGCAGCATCGTTGTGTTGTGCAGCAACCAGTCCAGCAGATTCCCGGCGCGGGGGTCGCCGCTGACCATTCGCGCCATTTCCAGATCAAAGCGCTCAAAGGGGGCAAGATCCAGCAAAAAATGCCGCATAGGAAGATCGAACCGGCGATAGATGGCATCCTCGAAGTAGTTGAACACCTCCCGGTAAGCCTGCGCTACGATTTCCGGGGCGAACGGCTTGCCGCCAGACATACACCGCGCCGTAACAGCGACGCCCAGCGGGTAGCCAATAGATTCTTTCAGGATGCCGTTGATTTCGCTTTCCGTCACGGCTGCCTTGCGGGCGGCAAAAAAGCCGCGTATATCCTCGCGGTCAAAAAGAAGGTCGTCCGGCTCCAGCGTGGTCATAAGACCCGTGTACTGGAAGGCCGTCAAGTACGACGGCGGCACCCCGCGGGAGAGGAACACAAACCGGCGTGCCGGGTTGGCACGGATCAGTTCACAGAGCGTCTGCGAGGTTTCCTGCTCCTGCAAAAGCTGAAAGTCGTCAATCAAAAGGACATCCCAGTTTTTCGGCAGTGTGCGGAGCGTAAAATCCGGCGCATCGGCACACAGCCGCAGCGTCCGATGCCCGCGCAGCAGCGCATTGGCCAGCGCCGTTTTGCCAAAGCCGCAGGGCGCACTGAAAAAAAGGATTCGACCGCTTTGCATAGCGCTGTCAAATTTTTGCTGCACAGATGGCTTTATCAGAATATTTCCGTTCAATTTTAACTCCTTTTGGGTGAAGGACGGGGAAATGCCATACTATAATAGTTAAATTATACCATCCGAAGGGGAAAAGTAAATCATCCCAAAGTATGAGATTTGGTCCTTTTGAAGGGCTCGCGCGGCGCGCTTATCTTCGGCTTTACGATATATTCTCCCGAAAAAAAGCACTTGACAATTCGAGCGGTTCACCCCATAATTTAAATAATCATTGTGGTGCTGTCAGCGGACAGCAAAGAGCGAAGGAGACAAGATGAAAAAGCAAATCGTAAGCACCCTGCTTGCCCTATGTATGCTGCTGTGCCTTATGCCAACAGCGGCTTTTGCAGAGGAAAGTGCGGAAACCTCGCCCGTATGCAGCTGTGAAACGGCCTGCACGGCGGAAAGCATGAATACGGATTGCCCCGTCTGTGGAGCGGAAAATGCCATACCGCAGAACTGCGGTCAATACATCCCTGTTGAGGACCGAACCGGCGAAAACGGCAGCACCGAGAGAGCCGATGATCCGAATGGTCCCACAGAGCTGAGTGCCGCAGATCAGGTACAGGCCATGATCGACGGTTTACCGAACGCAGAAGAAATCACTGAAGATAACGCCGAAGAAGTCAAGGCGCAGCTTGAGGCCATCGACGAGGCGAAGGCGCAGCTCTCCGACGAGGAAATCGATGAGCTGGATATGACCCGGTATGCGGAAGCTGCCGCTGCATTGGGGGCGCTGGCTGCGCCAATGCTATTGGCTAATGATTCGCCTGACGAGCAGTTTTCCCTCACACCGGGCGGCACCTATTACTTTGACCTCTCCGGCGCGAGCATTCCCGGCACAGCAAACAGCGGAAACTCATATGGTGCGGCTTCTTTGCCGGATACGTCGCTGCACTATGTTCCCTTTACCTATGCGGGAACAATAGAAGCCTACAAGCTCACGTCTGCGATAGCGACCACCAAGGAGTATGCAGAGCAGAACAAATATCCCCACAGCCTGTTTGTGGCGGACTATGCCGTAACGCATACGGTAAGCTGGGATGACCTGAATACCGCAGGTCTGATTTTCGGCAAGGACTATGCCACAGGAGGTGTGAACTATACACTGCGTGCGCCGTCCGTGGGAAGTGATAACAGAGGCTCGGGTGATTCAGAACGCGGTACGCCCCAAAGCAACGAATGGGACAGGATACTGGACAAGGACGAAGGATACATCAAAAACTGGAATGGCATATATTCGTGGGGGCAGGACACAACAAGATACAACTCGTCGCTCCGTGCGATTCGCGGGTACGATTCGGGCCGACGCTGGAACGACGACGATGCTACGGACTTCCTCCCGCTCGTCAGTTTCCGCCCCGTGCTTGAAATCCTGAACCCTGACACACTGAGCTCTGACGGACTGAAGGTCGTTACCCTTGACCTTGGCGGCGGAACGCTCGGCGGCAGCTCCGAGGATATTCAAATCATTGTGAAAAACGGCAGCGAGTTTACCGCGCCTGCGTCCGACGGCATGACCCGCCCGGACGGAAATACAGGCAGCTACTTCATGTGGCTTGGCAGCAATGGCAATTCCTACGCCCCCGGCGGCAGTGTTCCTGCTGATGTGACGGAACTGACGGTGCAGTGGACAGCCCCGACCTATGCCGTAACCCTGAATACGAACGGCGGAACGATCAACAACGGCAATGTCACCTCCTACACCTACTGCGTGGGCGCAACACTCCCGACAGATGTGACGCGCACCGGGTACACCTTCAAGGGCTGGTATTACAACGAAAATCTGACCGGCTCTCCTGTTACGGCAATCAGCAACATCGAAACGGGCAACAAGGAATATTGGGCGAAGTGGGAAATCAATCAATATACCGTCACAGTCAAGCCCGAAAACGGCGAAGCGGATATTACCATCACACAGGACTACGGCACAGCGATTGCCGCCCCTGCCGACCCGACAAGAGAGGGCTACACCTTTACAGGTTGGGACAGGGATATTCCCGCGACCATGCCTGCCGAAAATATGACTATCACGGCAAAGTGGAAGGTAAATCAATACACAATTACCTTTGACTCCAACGGCGGCAGCGAAATTGCACCCATCACACAGGACTACGGCACGGCAATCACCGCCCCTGCCGACCCGACAAGAGAAGGCTACACCTTTATCGGCTGGGATAAAGCGATTCCCGCGACCATGCCCGCCGAGGATTTGACGATCACGGCTCAGTGGCGTGATATTGCAGTGCCTACAGGCGAAATCAAGATTGCCGAAAACGGCTGGAAGTCTTTCCTCAACACCATCACCTTCCGTTTGTTCTTTAAGGATACGCAGACGGTAACCGTTACCGCCGCGGACAACAGCGGCAAAGCGGTTAAGATCGAATACCTGCTGAGCGATAAGGCGCTTACCGAATCGGAACTTGCGGGCATGACTTTCACGGCATATTCCGCACCGTTCAGTATCAATCCCGATAACGAGTATGTTATTTATGCAAAACTGACCGATACCAGCGGAAACGTTGCCTACATTAACACAAACGGCATCGTGCTGGACGCAACAGTCCCCGTTATCTCCGGCATTGAAGCCGGCAAAACCTATTGCGCAGCACAGACTATTACCGTTGACGAAAAGTATATCGGCACCGTGAAGGTGAACGGCACGGAAGTCAGCCTTGATAGAAACAGTCAATTTGCTCTTTCCCCCGCAAGCGGCAAGCAAACGATTGTTGTGACCGATAAGGCAGGCAACGAGACAAGGGTTACCGTGACCGTAAATAACGGCCATACCTACGAGTGGCAGAGCGAAAACGGACAATATTGGCAGAAGTGCAAATTCTGCAATCACGAAACTGCGAAAAAGGATATTCCGACCATTAACATCAGCGGTGCCGACAAGGTTTGCAGAACGCAGGATTACAAATTCAGCTTTACTTTGCCGGAAGGAGCTACCGGCGCAGCCTACGGATACGAATTTATCGGATTTGGTGACGGTCCTCTTACGCCGACCGTTGAGAACGGTTTGTACAGCGGTACCATAAAAGCATCCACATATCCGGCGACAGAAACCAGCTTTAAGCTGATCGTGAGTGCAAAGACCGCTGACGGCTTTGCGTTCTCTGCCGAAAAGAAGGTTACCATTCAAAACGAGCACACCGGCGGCACAGCCACCTGCAAGAACAAGGCGATTTGCGAGGTCTGCGGCGAAAGCTACGGAAAGCTTGACTCGAACAACCACGCCAACCTCAAGCATATAGATGCAAAGGCGGCAACAAAGACTTCTGAGGGCAATATCGAATACTGGTACTGCGACGGCTGCAACAAGTATTACAAGGACGCCAAAGCAACACAGGAAATCACCAAGGCTCAAACCGTAACGGCAAAGCTGCCCCCGAAAATCACGGCCGGTGATGGTGCAACGGTCACACAGGGCGAGAAAAAGGAACTGACCTTCACTTCTGATGCATCCTTTGCCGATTTTGTTCGTGTAGAGCTTGATGGCACTACGCTGGATGAAAAGAACTATACGAAGAGAGAGGGCAGCACCATCATCACGCTGAACCGTGATTTTGTTGCCACACTTTCCGTGGGTGAGCATACGCTTGCGATCGTTTCTAAAAGCGGTACGGCTACGGCTAAGTTCACCGTCAAGGCAAAGCCGGCTGAAACGGCAACTCCGCAGCCTACTGTGACACCGCAGCCCACGGCACAGCCGACGCAGACGGCACAGCCCCAGCCGACGGTGCAGCCTGTTTCCCCGATTCCGCGCACCGGCGACACCGCCAACCCCGCATTGTGGTTTGCGCTGCTGATTGTCAGCGGCTCCGCGCTGGCGGCAATTTTCGTACTGCGCAGGAAAGACAATCGCAAGTAAACAAAATGGGTACCGGCCTATATCAGCGCACGGAAACCATATCCATAGGATTCACACGCACGCCATTCTGCATTACCTCAAAATGCAGGTGGTTGCCGGTGCTGTCACCGGTACTGCCCACATAACCTATAACCTGCCCTGCCGTTACCGTTGCCCCTGCGGTAACGGCAGTTTGCGTCATGTGGGCGTACCGCGTGGACAGGCCCGCGCCGTTGTCCAGCAAAACTTGGTTGCCGTAGCTGTTGTTCCAGCCGGAGATAATGACCGTGCCGCTGTGGGCGGCGAGGATCGGCGTACCCTCCGGCGCGGGAATGTCCGTGCCGCGATGCCCGGCGTTGCCGAAGGCGTCCACTTCCCCGAAGTGGCAGGATATATAGGTGTGACCCGGCAGCGGCCAGCATAACTCGCCATCGGCAACAGCAGTCCCGCCGCACAGAGCAAGCAGACTGGGGCGCATTTCCTCGGATAGCAGCTGGTGCAAAATGTCCCGCTGGTCTTGCGTAAAGTGGTACAAATCTGCCAGCGCGTCCACCGATTTGCTGCTGACCGTGATGTGCAGAATGTACTCCGTGACCGGCTCCGGGTCAGGTTCGTCCTCAGTCGGTTCCGGTGGGACGGTTACTTCCTCCACCTCGGCGCTTATTTCGTGCATCGTCCAAAAGGTGTCCTGAATCAACTGCTTCTTGCCTTCGTCTATGACGACCACATCGCCGTCGTTGTTCAGGTTGTTCTGCACGGCAAAGACGGCCAGCACTTCGGGCCAGTAGCTCGCCCAAGTGTGACCGTCCTCGTAGTCGTATTCCATCGTGGTTTCGCTGCATTCCGGGTGCGCCGACACAATGTCGTTGATTGCCGTGCCGAAGTCTGCATTGGTTTCGGCAACGATTTCAGCAAGGCGGATGCTGTTCGGGTCGCCGGATTCATCGGCAAACAAGATGCCCATCGGGGAGCCAATCACCGCCGCAGCCGAGCCTATGACCATCGCCAGCAACAGCACCACGCCGCCCGCGCCAAGCAGCGCCAGCAGCGAACCGGCTGTGCGGCGTATCGTGCGCGCCAGCACCGCTTTCAGCCGCAGCCACGCAGCTTGCAACACCGTGCGAACTCTGCCCAGGGCGGCTTGCCTGATACCACCGGAAAAAGCAGGGACAGTATCGGGCAGTCTGACGCCGTTGCCAAGCACCGTGCCGCCCACCTGCTTTTGCAGATGGCGACGCACCGTTTCGCGCGTGAGGTGTTGGCGTTTCAGCGCCTGCATTTTGTCACGGTAGGAATCGGGCGTTTTGATCTCCCGCTTATCCAGCGCCTTTTGCCGAAAGCGCTGGCGCTTGAAGGTTTCTCTTTTGTCAGCGGATTACGCCAAGGGGGTATTTTCTGTTTCAGCGGGCTGGGCAACGTGTGTGGTTGGCACACGCTGGCGCTTTTCCTGCAAAATTCGGAATTGACGGTAGCTGATTCGTCCTGTGTCCAGCGCCTTGCTTTGAAGGTTCTCTGCCGTGTGTATGGCTTTTTCGGAAACAACCGTCTGGGCGTATTCTTCCGGCGTCTGCTGCTCGGTATCTGCTGCCGATTCCGCCTGCCGCACCGTCTGCTTGTGCTTGCTTTCGGCTTTTTGCAATACCGCGCGTATCAGCCGCTTGCGCTTATACTCCATACTCAGCGCTCCCCACGGTTGGCGGCGCTGCGCTCCTGCATCAGGTGTTTATACTGGTCAGGGGTGCATTTCAGCTTAACAGTGATAAGGAAGTAATTCAACTTTCTACTGTTGGCTGACAGATTCGGGTGTGCAGGGCAACCGTAAGGTTGCAAAAGCTGTCTGTTTCCAACAGAAACAGACAGCTTTTGATTTGCGTTGAAAGCATCTTGCTGTTTTCTCTCGAGCGGGGCGGTCTTCCCACGGACCGCCCCGCGAAGCCGTTACGGCTCGATGATGTTGAAGGGGTTGGTCCCGGTGATCGGGAGCTGGTTCATATTCTCCATCATCAGCGTCAGCAGCTCTGCGCTGCCCTCGACCTTGACGGCCTTTGCAACCGTTTCCTGATTGTTGGTCAGGATCGCAAAGAGCGCGTTTTTCGGGCAGGTGATGGACACGTCCGCATCATCAGACAGGGTATCTGCATAGACCAGCAACACACCGTTCTTCACGCGGAGCATGTGCTGTTCGCCCACGTCAGGCAGGATCACGTTCATGGTGAAGTCGCGGTCAGCCAGCGCCTGCTTGTCCATGACAATGGCCATGTAGTCAAACAGCATGGGTGCGGAGAGAGCTTTGACCATGTCGCCGGTAGACTTGGTGGAGGCGGTAAAATTGGCGTTTCCATGGCGCAGCTCCTGTGCGGCGGTCAGATATTCGTTGCGCCACGGGCCGGACTCTGCCTGATACCCCAGCTGCTCCAGTGCATCGGCGCACAGAAGCCGCGCATCGGTGTTCGTCGGATCGGCAAAGACGATGGTGTTTGTGACCTCGGCGACCCACTGATATTCACCCTTGTCAAAATCCGCCTTTGCCATTTGCAGGACCTTGTCAACATCCCCCAGGTACTCCACCCATTTTTTTGCGCTGTCGCTGGGCATGAGGGGGTTCAGGTTGACAGGGTTGCTGTCATACCAGCCCATGAACTTCTGGTAGACCGCCTTGGCGTTGTGGGCGACGGTCCCGTAGTACTGGCGGGTGTACCAGATCTTGTTGAGTGCTTCCGGCAACTCGATCATGTTGGAGATCTCGTCGCTGGTGTAGCCCTGATTGATATAGGTCAGGGTCTGGTCGTTGATGTACTTATACACGGCAGCTGTGTTGACCATGTAGTCGTTCACCACGTCATTGCCCCAGTGCGGCCAGTTGTGGGACTGGAAGGTGACCTCCGCCTCCTTGCCGTAAAGGGAGATGGCCTCGGTGATATAGCTTGCCCATGCCGCGCCGTCGCGCACCTCCGCGCCGCGCAGTGTGTAGAGATTGTGGAGTGTGCCGGTGCAGTTTTCCGCCATCCACAGTGCCTTGTACTGGGGCAGCCATGTGTTCATTTCGGAGGGTGCTTCCGTACCCGGCGTGAGCTGGAACTCCAGCTCCACACCGTCGATCGTCAGCTTTTCACCGGACTGTGTGATCTCGTAGCTGGGTGTGAGGAAGGACACCGTGCCAGTGGACTGTCCCATGCCGATGCCCTGCGCCAGCTTGCCGGTCACGCCGGGGGTCAGAAGGATGCCATACTGATAATTGCTGCGGCGGCCCATACCCTTACCGGCGTAGACATTTTCCTTCACGGAATGCTCCGTGAAGCCCACAGGTGTGATCACGGGGATCTTGCCGCTGGCGAGCTGGTCTTCGATAGAAAGCGTCTCGTCCGCCTTATCCTCTTTCGCCATCACGCCGGCGATGCCGCCAAAATGGTCGGCGTGGGAATGAGAGATGATGACGGCCTTGACCGGGAATTTACCAAGATTCTTTTCGATCAGCTGCATGGCAGCCTGACTGCACTCCACGCTCATCAGCGTGTCAAAGACGATCCAGCCGGTATCGCCCTTGACAACAGTGAGGTTTGCCATGTCATAGCCGCGGACCTGATAGATGCCATCCGTCACTTCAAAAAGTCCATAGGCGTGATTGTTCTTCGTGTTCTCCCAGAGGCTGGGATTCACGCTGTCAGGCGCTTTTTCGTAATCATCCAGGAACGCATAGGCTTCCTGACTCCAGAGGATCGTCCCATCCTCGTCCTTCAGTTCCAGTGTTTCCGGCGCGTCGATCAGTCCACGGGTGGCGAATTCATATTCCTGCTTATCATCGAAGTCAAGTTCATCGTAAACGGCGGCATTTGCCTTTGCCGTAAAGTCTGTGGCGGGCTTGACCTCGGCGGTCAGACCCAGGTCTGCCTTTTCCTCGTCCGGCTCTTTGCGCCCATCCTGCGCACAGCCGACGCAGTACAGCAGCAGTACCGATGCAAGAAGCATTGCTGCAATACGTTTCATAGCCATTCTTTCTCCATTTCCTTATTGTTCGCGGATAACAGGCGGCTGCCAGCTATCCAGTGCTGTCATATCCGGTACATAGATCCGCATGAACAGATGAAATTCCCCGTCGGAAACAGGCAGCCAGTTAGAGGTGTCTTCCGGTGCATCCTTGGACAGGATAATATCCAATGTGCCGTCCGCATTCAGCTTGAAGTCGGAGCGGTCGTTGATGCAGTAGCGGTCGATGGAATTGTCAATGAGGAAATCATCCTCGTATTATAAAGTAGTAGTTATTAGAGTCCCTCTCCAAGGA
>OIDB01000530.1_pt1 | contig 11459 bp, 5 predicted proteins | sample 1581471 | NCBI WGS metagenome assembly OIDB01 (sample SAMEA3882539, study PRJEB24775) | human gut metagenome | biome: human-associated habitat; feature: intestine environment; material: feces | place: Netherlands | collected 2009/2010 | reverse complement strand
GCGAAGATGTTGATGTCCAAATCGCTGATGAAAAAGAGAAGCAGGAGCAGCTTGCGGTGGAAACTGAGCTGTAGGTTTGGAGTGTTCGCGTATGTAATATGCTCAACTCAATGAATTGGAAATTTTGGAGATAAAGACTATGAAGAAAAAAGCACCAATAGTGTTCATTATCGTGAGCGTCTTTGCCGTAGCCGCAATCATTATAATTTCGGCGTATAGATCTTCGGAATCCTACAGAAAGGCGAAGGCTGCAATCCAATGGGATTGCTCTGTGTCTTGTACAGAAAAATCAACATCTGCCCAATATGTAATCACTTATTCTAATGTAAAGGTTTCATCCAAAACGGGCACACTGACGATTCAGAATAGGAATGATTTTGAAATTGTGGTGCATTTGCTCTGCGAAGGCGAACAGGAAATCGTATCTGGCAATATTTCTGCGGGAGGCTGCTACTCTTTTGCGAATGTTACGGACAAAGAATATACCGTAGGTATTCATGCGGATGTTGATGCAGCCACCAACATTAAAGTAATTGTATACGACGGAAAAGACACAGAGCCATATACAAATTGACAAGTCGGTGCTTGCGGGGGTGCATCTATTTGAAAAAGTATCAATGTCCATGCTGCGAATGTTTTACTTATAATGTTCCACCAAAGGAAGATTGTGGGTACATTTGCCCAGTTTGCTTTTGGGAGAATGACCCGTTTATTACTTCTGATAGCGACCCCAGTGACTTGAATCATGGAATAACTCTAAACGAGGCAAAAAACAACTATTTGGAATTTGGTGCCTGTGAAAGAAAAATGTTACGTTATGTTCGTCCGCCCGAAAGCGATGAAAAATAGACATTCATCATCAAAACTTCAAAGTCGACGATAACCCAATTATTATATACCCTTGGCGGGCAACCCAAAAACGGTTGCCCGCTATTTTTATACCCTAAAATCTGAAGAAGGAGGCCAAAATGCCAAGCAAAACCGAAGAATACCTTGCCCTTGCCCAGCGCACGGCAAACGGCTTGACCCGGTACTGGGAAAGCTGGACGGATTACCTGACCACCGCATCCCGGCTGTACAAGTACCCCTTTGCCGACCAGCTTATGATCTACGCTCAGCGGCCCGATGCCACCGCCTGCGCCGAATTTGACATTTGGCGCAACCGGATGAACCGCTATGTCAGGCGTGGCTCTAAGGGCATCGCCTTGCTGGACGAATCCAGCGGATTCCCGCGCCTGCACTACGTTTTCGATGTGTCGGACACCGGGGTGCGCCGCAATTCCCGTGACCCGGAGGTGTGGCAGCTCGGTCCCGATTTGGTGCAGCCGGTTTCGGAAATGTTGAGCAAGACCTACGGCATCAGCGGAGAGCGTGTCAGCCAGCAGCTTGCGGATGTTGCGGGGAAACTGGTGGCGGATTACTGGGACAACAACGGCGGGGACATTCGTGCCATCGTTGACGGTTCGCTCTTGATGGATTATGATGAAGCCGGGGTGGAGATGCAGTTCAAGTCTGCCGCCGCCATCAGCGTCACCTACACGCTGCTGGAACGCTGCGGCATTGAGCCTGCCGGGTGGTTCGACAAGGACGATTTTCAGGCAATCTACAATTTCTCAACCCCGGATAGTGTCTACGCCCTCGGCGCAGCAGTCAGCGACATGAGCCGGGAGGTGCTGCGTAACATCGAGCGCACCGTAAAAACAACCATTCGCCGCCGCAATGCAGAAAGGAGCCAATATGAATACGAACAGCAGGAACGTGACTTACTCGACCGTCGGGGACTACCAGCTCCCGAACCTAACCCTGAACCAGCCCCGGAAGCCGCTGGGCAAGTACGGCAGGCTGCGCCGGACGTACCTGAAAGACCATCGCCCAGTGCTGTACAACACGATGCTCCTGAACGGGAGCCTGTACCCGCACCTGATGGAGGTGGAGCAGACGGCAGAGAACCGGATGCAGCAGACCATGGCGCAGCTTCTGAAACAGAACCCGGCCCCGGACAAGGAGCAGAATCAGATGGCATGGGTGCAGCACATGAACAGTCTGAAAGCACAGGCCGAGGAACTGGTGCAGAACGAACTGATTTACAGTTAAGTTTCTTCGATGCCCACATTCCCACCGAAGCCAAACAAATTGAATCCATCGACCAAGCGGAGAGCGAAAAATCGCCCTCCGCTTTTGTTTTGTCGCAGGCTGAAATCGAAAACGAATTGCGTAAGCATGGTTCAGGATTTGCAGGCGGTAAGCAGCGCATTATGGCACTGTACCAGAGCCAGCCTGATCGCAATCTCCGTGCCAAGGCACTGGCAAAGGAATACGGCATCGGTGGGCACTCCCACGATTTTCTGGACGGCAGCAGAGGCTTTGTCAACCATGACTGGAAAGGGCTGGAATTCGAGCGTTACCCTGACCACCAAAAAATCACCCTGAAATGGGCACAGGTGGAACAGTATATCGACCTGATGATCCAGTCCGACCGCTACCTGACGGACAAGGAAAAGGAGCATTACACGCCGCCCGTCAGCGCAGAGCCAGATGCCACCCTGACCCATGCAAAAAACCTGATCCGGGAATTTTGTCAGGAAGAATATGATTCTGAGTCGGACTTTTCTGACCTGTCCAAGATCGGCGTTGCCTACACCAACGCCACCGATGAGGATATTCCCATTCAAGTTAATGTGGATTTGGTGGGATACCGTGTGGAGCGGTATCTGGGCGAGGTGCTGATAGACGAACGCCAGTACGAAAGTCTGGAAGAACTGACCGAGACCGAGTTGGAAGCACTGGATTTTTCGGAACTGGTCAGCGTTACGGACGAGGAACTGGAGCATTACCACAACAAGGCGGAGGAGCACCCGGCACTGTTGCCGCTGGATGCCGCCACCGAGTATAACACCCTGAAGGAGCAGCACCCGGATGCGCTGGTGGGTTTTGAACAGGGCGGTCAGTTTGAGTTTTACGGCGAGGATGCCCGGAAGGTCTGCGAACTTGTAGGTGGAAAGCTGCTGGAAAAGGAAACGGAATTGGGCACAGTCCCGGTCACCGGTTTTCCCCGCGACCAGTGGGCATACCGTGCCAAACAACTGTGGCAGTGCGGCGAGAATGTCTATCTTGCCGGGCTGAACGAGGACGGCACCCATCACCAGACCAAGTACCTGCGCCGGGAGGATTATCTGCCGCTGGGCACTACCGTCCACATGGAAGGGCGAACCTTCCGGGTGGATAACGTCAACTTCGATAAGGGCAGCGTTACCCTGCAGGATGTGGCACTGGCAAAAATGCGGATGCCAATTTTCCGGGAAGAGCCGCTGGCGGTTGTCCGGGAGTTGTACGAGGAGCAGGATATGATGGGACTCCCCCTGCCCGATTACAAGGTCGGTGACAATGCTATCGTTGACCTTCCTACCCGAACCATCGAGGGGAAAATTGGCTATGTAGGTGAAACGGATGTTCGCATCGACACCAGTGCGCAGGGGCAGTCATGGGATAACGAAGTTATCAACAAACGACAATTCGAGGATGGCTTGCGGCAGAATGAACAGGTTACTACGCAGCTAGATGATACTGTAAAAACGGTTGCCATATACCCTGCTGAAGAAAACCGTATGCCTTATGATATTGTGATTCAGACGATTGGCTCAAAATCACCTGCTCTGGATGCAGTTGAACCGGAACGATCCACACTTGAACTTGCCGGGAACTTCCACATCACGGATGATGATTTGGGTGTCGGAGGCCCCAAACAGAAATTCGCCCGGAACATCGAAGCCATCCGTACCCTGTTCAAGCTGGAAGAGGAGCACCGGGGTGCCACCGCCGAGGAGCAACAGGTACTTTCGCAATATGTGGGCTGGGGCGGTCTGGCAGACACTTTTGACCCCAACAAGGAAAATTGGTCTGCCGAGTACACCCAGCTGAAAGAACTGCTCTCTGAGGATGAATACGCCGCCGCTCGCGCTTCTACTCTGAACGCCCACTATACCAGCCCCACCGTGATCCGTGGCATTTACAATGCCGTGGAGCACATGGGTTTCCGCAGTGGTAACATTCTGGAACCGTCCATGGGTGTAGGCAACTTCTTTGGAATGCTGCCGGATAGCATGGTGGGCAGTCGCCTATATGGTGTGGAACTGGACAGCATCACCGGGCGCATCGCCCAAAAGTTGTACCCGCAGGCAGACATTACCGTAGCCGGTTTTGAGACCACCGACCGACGTGATTTCTACGATTTAGCGGTGGGCAATGTTCCCTTTGGTCAGTACAAGGTCAACGATAAGGCGTACAACAAGCTGGGATTTAGTATCCACAATTATTTCTTTGCGAAAGCCATTGACCAGATCAGACCGGGCGGCGTAATTGCCTTTGTGACCAGCCGCTACACCATGGACAGCAAGGACAGCACCGCCCGCAAGCACATGGCAGAGTGTGCCGACTTGCTGGGCGCGATCCGTCTGCCGAATAATGCGTTCAAGGCGAATGCTGGCACCGAAGTGGTTTCGGATATTATCTTCCTGCAAAAGCGTGACCGCCCCATCGACCATGAGCCGGACTGGGTGCAGCTTGGCAAGACCGAGGACGGCTTTGCCATCAACCAGTATTTTGTGGACCACCCGGAGATGGTGCTGGGCGAGCTGACCACCGAAAGCACCCCATACGGACACGATCTGACCGTTGCGCCCATTGAGGGCGCAGTGCTGGCCGACCAGCTTGCCGAAGCGGTACAGCATATTGAGGGCCAGTATGTTGAAGTCGAGGTGGAAACACCAGATGTTGCGGATGCAGAAGTCGAGCGCAAGACGCTCCCCGCTGACCCGGATGTAAAGAATTTCTCCTATGCCGTGGTGGACGGTGAGGTGTACTACCGAGAAAATTCGATTATGACGCAGGTGGAGTTGTCCGATAATGCCAAAGCCCGTGTCACCGGCATGGTGGAACTGCGGCAGATCGTCAACCAGCTGATTCAGGAGCAGCTGGACGATTACCCGGATGAGGACATTAAGGCAACCCAAGCAAAGCTGAACACAGCTTATGACGCTTTTACCGCAAAATACGGTCTGCTCAACGACCGCAAAAATGGGCGTTTGTTTGAGGATGATTCTTCCTACTATCTGCTCTGCTCTTTGGAAAATCTCGATGAGAATAAACAGCTCAAAAGCAAGGCGGATATGTTCACCAAGCGAACGATTCGCCCAGAGCACACGATCACCAGCGTGGACACCCCCAGCGAAGCACTGGCAGTATCCATTGGAGAACATGGCCGTGTTGATCTGCCCTATATGGCGGAACTTCTCGGCTCTCCCGGCGATTATGAGCGTATTACCACAGAGCTGCAAGGCGTGATTTTCAAAGACCCTTCTGCGGATGCAGATGAGCCGGAAGCAGGCTGGCAGACTGCGGACGAGTATCTTTCCGGCAATGTGCGGAATAAACTGCGCATGGCTCAGCTTGCCGCTGAAAGCCACCCGGAGTTCAAGATCAATGTGGAGGCTTTGACCAAAGCGCAGCCGAAGGACCTTGAAGCATCAGAAATCGACATCCGACTGGGTGCCACATGGCTGAATCCCGCCATTGTGCAGCAGTTTATGATGGAGACTTTTCAGCCGCCCTACCGCATCCGCTATAACAACCTGATCCAAGTCCGCTACTCTCCATTTACGTCCGAATGGCGCATCGGCAACAAATCTGCCGCCGGAATGTATGATATCATGTCCACCGAAACCTACGGCACCCACCGGGCCAACGCCTACAAGATTTTGGAGGACACCTTGAATTTGCGGGACTGCCGCATTTATGATACCATTGAGGAGGATGGTAAAGAGCGGCGTGTCCTGAACCAGAAGGAGACGATGCTTGCCCAGCAGAAGCAGCAGGCCATCAAGGATACCTTTGCAGGCTGGGTTTGGCAAGACCCGCAGCGGCGGAATCTGCTGGTGAAGCAGTATAACGAGTTGTTCAATAGTACCCGGCCCCGCGAGTATGACGGAAGCCATATCCATTTTGTCGGTATGAATCCGGAGATCAATCTGCGGGAACATCAGCGCAATGCAGTTGCTCATGTGCTTTATGGTGGGAACACCCTGCTCGCCCACGAGGTGGGTGCCGGCAAAAGTTTTGAGATGGCAGCTTCGGCAATGGAATCTAAGCGTTTGGGCCTGTGTCAGAAAAGCCTGTTCGTGGTACCCAACCATCTGACCGAGCAGTGGGCCAGCGAGTTCCTGCGGCTATACCCCAATGCAAAGCTGCTCGTTACCAGCAAGAAAGACTTTGAACCCGCCAATCGAAAGCGTTTTTGCGCCCGCATCGCAACCGGCGACTACGATGCCGTCATTATCGGCCACTCGCAGTTTGAGAAAATCCCTCTTTCTGCGGAACGGCAGGCACGGATCATCGAAGATCAGATCGAGGAAATCGAAAAAGCCATTGCAGAGGCCAAGGAACAGTCCGGTGAGCATTTTACCGTGAAACAGATGGAAAAGACACGGAAAACATTGGAGGTGAAACTGAAAAAGCTACAGTCCACCGATCGCAAGGATGATGTGGTCACATTTGAACAATTAGGCGTAGATAGGTTATTTGTGGACGAGAGCCAGAACTACAAGAACCTATATCTTTACACCAAGATGCGCAATGTTGCTGGCCTTTCTACCTCCGAAGCACAGAAGTCCAGCGATATGTTCGGCAAGTGTCGTTATCTGGATGAAGTGACTGGCGGGCGCGGCGTGATTTTCGCAACGGGAACGCCCATCAGCAACTCCATGACGGAAATGTACACCCTGATGCGCTATTTGCAGTACAGCACTCTCCAGCAGAAACAACTGACCCACTTTGATGCATGGGCTTCTACGTTTGGCGAGACCACCACGGCCATTGAGCTTGCGCCGGAAGGAACCGGCTACCGTGCGCGCACACGTTTTGCCAAGTTCTTTAACCTGCCGGAGCTGATGAATATGTTCAAGGAGGCAGCGGACATCAAGACTTCCGACCAGTTGCATCTGCCTGTTCCGGAAGCCAAGTTTGAAACTGTCGTGGTCAAACCCTCGGAAATCCAGCAGGACATGGTGAAATCCCTGAGCGAACGTGCTGCTGAGGTGCATAGCGGTGCGGTTGACCCCTCGGTGGACAATATGCTGAAGATCACCTCGGACGGACGTAAAATCGGCCTTGACCAGCGGCTGATGAATCCGCTCACCCCGGATGACCCGGACAGCAAGCTGAATGCCTGCGTCGACAATGTTCTGCGTATCTGGAACGAAACCAAAGAGGATAATCTGACGCAGCTGATTTTCTGCGATATGTCCACGCCCAAGGGAGACGGCTCGTTCAATGTCTACGATGATATTCGCACAAAGCTGCTTGCCGCCGGGGTGCCGGAATCGGAGGTCGAGTTCATCCACAACGCTGATACTGAAGGTAAGAAAGCGGATTTGTTCTCCAAAGTCCGCAGCGGCAAGGTGCGTGTCCTGCTGGGCAGCACTGCAAAGATGGGCGCAGGCACCAATGTCCAGACCCTGCTGGTGGCCGTGCATCATCTGGATGTAGGCTGGCGACCGTCCGATATGACCCAACGCAACGGCCGAATCATCCGTCAGGGCAACAAAAACAAACAAGTTTACGTCTATAATTACGTCACGGAGGGGACATTCGACGCCTACCTCTGGCAAACGCTGGAAAACAAGCAGAAGTTTATTTCGCAGATCATGACGAGCAAATCTCCGATGCGCTCCTGTGATGATGTGGATGAGCAGGCTCTTTCGTATGCCGAGGTCAAGGCCCTATGCGCAGGCGACCCGCGCATCCGGGAAAAGATGGATCTGGATGTGCAGGTAGCAAAGCTCAAGGTGCTGCGCTCGGATTACCAGAACCAGAAATATCGTCTGGAAGATAAGCTGCTCAAGCATTACCCGGAGGAAATTCAGAAAGCGAAGAACCGTATTGCGGCTCTGAAAAACGATGCCCAAATCGCAGACGCACACCCGCAGGATAAGGAGAACTTCTGCGGCATGACGATCAAGGGCATGGTGTTCGATGAGAAAAAAGCAGCTGGTGAGCGGCTGATGCTCGCCTGCAAGGAGATGCCGAATGCGGATATGATGCTGCTGGGCACCTATCGCGGCTTTGAGCTTAACATTCGCTTTGACAGTTTCAAGAATGAGCATCAAATCGTTCTCCGCGGCGAGCTGAGTTATCCGGTACCGCTGGGCGATGACCCTCGCGGCAACATCGTCCGTCTGGACAATGCCATCGGCAATTTTGCCGACCGCATTGCCGATGCTGAGGCCGCACTGGATTCTCTGGAACAGCAGAAGCAGGCCGCAGAGGTTGAAATCGCCAAGCCGTTTGCGCAGGAGGAAGAACTGCAAACCAAGTCTGCCCGCCTTGCAGAATTGGATGCGCTGTTGAACATGGAGCATCAGTCCAGCCGGACAGAACCCGAAGCGGAAGAAAAGCCGGATGCCCGCCCCTCTGTGCTGGCTGCGTTGGAAGAAAAGGCTGATAAAGTGGAGCCTGTCCGACCATTCAAATCTTACTTGGATAAGGATGGTGATGCCCGGTGACGGAGCACCGTGACCAGCAGATCCATTTTCGTGTCAGCAAAGTCGAACTGGAACGCATTCGTCAGAAGATGGAAAGTTGCGGTATTTTGAGCATTGGCTCTTATCTGCGAAAAATGGCTCTGGATGGTTACTGCCTGAATCTTGATTTACCACAGCTGCGTCGGATGGCGTACCTTCTTCAGAATTGCAGCAACAACCTGAATCAGGTGGCGAAACGGGCCAATGAAAGCGGGCAGCTCTATGCCGCCGATTTAGAGGACTTGCGTAGTCGGTTGGATGAGCTGATAGCTATTGGCAAGCAACTTCTCGACAAACTCACCGAACTCTAAAAAATTTCCCGCAGTAGGAGGCTGCGGGCTTACATAACGGTTGACATCCTTGCAAGGCAGGGACCGATACCTTTATAATAGGGGCGAAAGGAAAGGTTGGTGTTTGATATGAGGATTCTGTTCAAGATGGTGCTTGCCCCGATCTCTCTGTTTGTAGCTTTTCTGGCTCTGATGGCAAAGTGGCTGCTTACCTTGTCCAGCTATATTGTTGCGCCATTGATGCTGTATATTTTCGGCTGCGGCATCTACACCGTCTACCGCCAGACTTGGGATCAGTTTTTGATTCTGCTGGTTGCTGAATTTTTGTGCTTTGTCCTTTTTGTCGGCGCAACTGCAATGGTGGAGGGCGTTGAACGATTCAGCGGTTGGTTCCGGGACGTGATTTGATTTTGAATCTTTTGCCGCCTTCGGGCGGCTTTTTCATTTGGGGGGTGATCTGCTCTGGCTGCTACTCGTCTGATTGCACTGCATCAGCACAAAGGGAAATCTATCGCCGCCTGCCTAAAAGACCGCACTGACTATGCACAGAACCCCGACAAGACTGAAAAGGGCGAGCTTGTCAGTAGTTATCAATGCAGCCCGCTTACCGTGGATGAGGAGTTCATGCTCACAAAGAAGCTATACGAGCAGGCCACCGGGCGCAGCCAAAAAAGCAATGTCATCGCCTATCAGATACGGCAATCCTTCCGGCCCGGTGAAATCACGGCAGAGGAAGCCAACCGCATCGGCTACGAACTGGCCTCCCGATTTCTGAAAGGCAAACACGCCTTTATTGTTGCCACTCATACTGACCGGGAACACATCCACAACCATATCATCTACAATTCCACTGCACTGGACGGCACCCGGAAATTTCGGGATTTTTTCTTTTCCGGTCTGGCAGTGCAGCGATTGAGCGATCTGATCTGTCTGGAACATCAGCTTTCCGTAATCGAAAAGAAGCCTTACCGGGAGCGGCAGAAGCGCATCACTTACCCGCCAAGGGAAAGCAACCGCGACCGGCTGTGCGGTATCATCGATGAAATTTTGCAGCAGGAACCCACCGACTACGAAGAATTTTTGCAAAAGCTGGAACAGCAGGGCTATGAAATCAAACGCGGCAAATACACTTCCGTCAAGGGCGCACGGCAGAAGCGCTTTATCCGTTTCAAGACACTGGGTGCTGGGTACAGTGAGGAAGAAATCAAGGCGGTGTTGGCTGGTAGGGCAAAGCATCATCCCCATCAGAAACAGCCACCAAAGGAACAGACATTTCAGTTGCTGGTGGACATTCAAGCGAAACTTGCCGAGGGCAAGGGCGGTGGATACGAGCGTTGGGCGAAGAAGCACAACCTGAAAGAGATGTCCAAAACGCTGATTTTTCTGCAACAGCAGAAAATCAGCAGCGCAGACGAGCTAAAGGAATGTGCGGATGCTGCACTTTCTCGCTATCACGAACTGGGCGATTCCATCAAAACCTCTGAGAAGCGGCTGGCAGAAATCGCAGTGCTGAAAGCACACATCATCAACTATGCCAAGACTCGACCTGTGTATGATGCCTACCGTAAAGCTGGGTACAGCAAAAAGTTTTTGGAAGAGCACTGCACAGAAATCACGCTGCACAAGGCGGCGAAAGCGGCGTTTGATGAATCCAATTTGAAAACGCTCCCCAAGATTAAGGAGTTGGATGCGGAATATTCCAAACTGCTGACAGAAAAGAAAGCACGCTACCCGGACTACCGCAAGGCGCGCGATGAGATGCAGGAGCTTCTTCAAGCGCAGAAAAATATCGAGCTTTTCTTTGATGAGGAAAAGGATCCAAAGCAAACCGAACATTCCAGATAAACAATACGACCCTGAGAACTTTGCCGCTTATCCGGCAAGGTTCTCGGGGCCTTTTTTGCTTATTACTCAGTCTATACTCAGAGCAGCATTTCCGGCGCTTTCAATTTGTTTGGCAATCATGTTTTCCAGTTCCTGCGTGATCGTTGCACAATTTGCAACTCGGTAATTCCAGAAATAAGAAACACCTTCGCACTCTTCCACGGACAAATCACTGTTGACCAAAAGCAGTCGGTCGGAGGTTACTTTCAGCTTTTCGCATAGAGAAGCGTATTTTCCATAATCAATACTTCGGCTGGACGATTTGGCTTCCACCCAGAAGAATTTTCCGTTGATGGAAAACGCAACATCCAGTTCATGCGTGCTCCCTGCGGATGCCGCTTCTGAAAGAATCACATTGGAGCAAAGCGAAACTTCTGCACCCTGCTCCTCCTGATAGCGATTCAAAATCTGCTGAACCTGATGCTCCACAAAAAGTTCCAGCCACTTCCCGCTCAGGAAATGCCGGACAGTCTCATTTTGCGCAAGCTCATAGACGATATTCTGCGGATAGATCACAATGGATGCAAAAAGTCCCATTTTATCCCACGTCTGAGCGATTTCCGAAAGTGTGGCAAACGAATTCTTGGAAGTACCCTTTGGGATACGGAACGAAAAAGAGCCGTCACTCTGCATATGTGTCCGAATAAACTGCAAGAAATCCACCACTACCGGGTCGCAAAGAGCTTCGCCTGTTTTCCATGCCATCCGCTGA
>OIDB01000521.1_pt1 | contig 11604 bp, 11 predicted proteins | sample 1581471 | NCBI WGS metagenome assembly OIDB01 (sample SAMEA3882539, study PRJEB24775) | human gut metagenome | biome: human-associated habitat; feature: intestine environment; material: feces | place: Netherlands | collected 2009/2010 | reverse complement strand
TTTTATAGTTTGCATAAAATAAAGTAAATTTTATCGTTTTTCTATGCAAATATAATAAATAAATTTAATTGGTTGTTTTTCTTATCACTTGGCATGGCAACAAGTTATTTTGATTTTCTGACATATCCGCTTGTTACCTTAGGAATCCCCCTCATTCTGTATTTACAGTTAGAGACAAGTTCTCCTTCTCAACGTTTTTTCCAAATTACAACTTGCTCTTTATCGTGGGGCATTGGTTATATTGGATTCTGGGCAGAAAAATGGTTGCTTGGTTCTGTCATCTTGCAGGAAAACCTCTTTTCTGAAGCATATAACAGCATTATTCTCCGTTCTTCTCATGAAACACTGGGGCAAACCATAACCTATATGGCTACCCTAAAAAACAATCTTCAGGCATATGATTTACGTACGTGGAAAATCCTTTGGCTTCTTCTTTTCTTAGTTACTATCGTATTGGCTTTACACCGCCATTGTTTGACTTTGCATAATATTTTAGCTTTCTCCCCTTTATGCTTAGTTGCTTGTATGCCTTTTGTGTGGTACTATTTTACACAGAATCACTCCTATATTCACTTCGGTTTCACACATCGTGAACTCTCTATTACATTTTTCGCACTTAGCTGTTTTCTGGTTCAGCTTTGTAATTCAGCTCATATCGAACTTAAACAAAAAATATAGACTCTGTAACAACTTCACCGATGGAACCGCTGCACTAGCCATATAGCCTGTTGCCACCCTTGATGCAGTGCTGGAAAAGTACAGCTGGAACCGCACCACCAATTTCTGGCTGCACGAGATGGAGAAGTATGCAAAGCAGTGAAGCGGCAGCTCCCGCAGGGTAAGGCCCCTCAGGCCTCGCAAACTCAGCCAGCTCCCCACCCTGTGGGGCGCCTTTCACGGGCGTACGCCCGAAAAAAGCCTCCCTTTTCAGGGGAGGTGGTCGAGCGCCAGCGATGACCGGAAGGGCTCTGGCCATTTCCCGCTGCCACATCACCTATCCCACAAAAGGAGGAGCATTATTCTTATGTTTATTATAATCACCCTGCTCCTCACCGTGCTCGTCTCCGGCATCTTCGGTGCGGTTCCTGCGGTAGTATCCCACCGCAGGGTTTCCCGCCGCGACGCTGCCTGGGCCGCCGGGCTCTGGCTGGCCGTCTGGGTGTTCGCTCTGTGCGCCTACCACCGCCCCGGGCTGACCGTCGGCTTCCATGCGTTCCGGCTCGTCGCCCTCACCGCCATGACCGGCTGGGCGGGGCTTGTCACCGCCGGGCTGCGCAGCCTCGGGCGCAAAGGGTTAAAGGCCGTCGTCCCGCTGCTGGCCGTCACGGCGCTGGGGCTGGAGGTGTTCGTCGGCAATGTGGCCTACTTCAACACCCACAGCTACACGCCGTTTCAGCTCGTCGATTACCTTGACGACAACATCAACGTCGGGCGCGGCGTCGGCACGATCTCGCTCGACGAGGGCCGCACCTATCTGCGGTTCCTCGACATTGACCAGCCCATCTACAACCTGCGGTTTGACGGTCTGGTCAGCGACGACACCGAGCCGCTCCACGCCGACAGCGCCGTGATCTTCACCATTGAGGGCACCGACGCCGCCAACACCGAGCTGACCCGCTTCGGCAGCTGGCAGGTGGGGCTGCAGGCCCCGCGCACCCAGGTCATCAGCCTGGATCTGACCGGCTCCGTCGGGATGCTGACGCTGACCGCTGCCGGGTACAGCTCCACCTACGCGCAGTTCCCGGTGGCGCTGACCTTCCGCGGCATCACGGCCAACGCGCCGCGCGCGCTGGATTTCTCGATTTTGCGCTTCTGCGCGATATTTCTGGCGCTGCTGGCCGTCTACGGCCTGCGCCCGGCCAGCGGGCTGTGGCACCGCCGCTGGCTGGCGGGCAACGTCTGTGACCGTGCCGCAGCCGCCGTGCTGGGTCTTGTGCTGGCTGCCTTCGTCGTGGTCATCCCGTTCTGGGAGCCGAGCAACACCGGCCTTGCCACAAAAGATTACAACACCGCGTTCTGGGACGGGGAGAGCACGGTCAGCTTCGTCTACCAGCAGTACGGCGCGCTGGCGCACAGCCTGCTGAACGGGCGCCTTGACCTGGAGGCCGACCCGCCCGCCGAGCTGCTGGCGCTGGACAACCCCTACGATGCCGGGGCGCGCGACGCCGCGCAAATCAACGACATCCACTGGGACCACGCCTTTTACAATGGGCGCTACTACGTCTATTTTGGCATTGTACCGTGTCTTTTGTTCCAGCTGCCGTTTGAGGCACTGACCGGCATCCAGAACCTGGCCTATGCGCCCTGCATGGTCCTGCTGGGGCTGATCTTCCTCGCCGCCTGCTTCGGCGTCGTCGGGCAGGCCGTGCGCCGGTGGTTCCCGCAGGCGTCCACCGCAGCGTACCTGCTGGCCGTGGCCGCCGTAGCGCTGGGCAGTCAGTTCTACTATCTGTTGCTGCGCCCCTACATTTATGAATATGCCATCCTCTGCGGTGCGGCGCTGCTGATGCTGGGGCTTTGGCTCTGGCTCTCCGCCGCCAGCACGCCGGTGGAAAAGCGCGGTGCGCTGGTCGTCAAGCTCGTCTTCGGCAGCCTCTGCGTGGCGCTCGTCGCCGGGTGCCGCCCCCAGATGGAGCTGTTTGCGTTTTTGGCCGTGCCCATCTTCTGGCCGCGGTACATCGGGCAGAAGCGGCTGCGCAGCCGCGCCGGGGCAGGGGAGGCCGCCGCGTTCCTGCTGCCGGTGGTGCTGGTCGCTGCCGGGCTCATGTGGTACAACGCTGCGCGGTTCGGCTCGCCCTTTGACTTTGGCGCCAACTACAACCTGACCGGCAACGATATGACCCAGCGCGGTTTCAACGCCGTGCGCATCGGCCCGGCTGTGTTCACGAGTCTGTTCGAGCTGCCCAGCTGGCAGGGTGTTTTCCCGTTCCTGCGGGAGACCGACGTCCAGACGAACGCCGTCATCCGCACGATCAGCGAGAAGTTCACGGGCGGCATTCTGGCCGCCACGCCGTACCTGTGGGTGCTGGCGCTGCCGCTGCTTCCCGCGTTCCGCCACTGTCTGCACCGCCGCCTTGTCGCCGCCTGTGTGGTCTACGGCAGCCTGGCCGCCATGGTCGTCATGACCGTCGTTGACTGCGAGATGGCCGGGGTGCTCTACCGTTATCTAATGGATTACAGCCCCGTGCTGCTGCTTGGTGCGGCGCTGTGCTGGTTCTGTGCCGAGGGCGCACTCTCCCGCCGCGCAGCGCTGGGGGAGGGCACCGCCGCCGCGGCACTGCCCGTGCTGCGCACCGTCATGGCCGCCGCCGCGGCGTACACCGCCGTCTACCGCTTCTGCACGCTCTTTGCCATGGAGCCGTGGCTGCAGGGCATGAATCCTTCCCTTTACTACACCGTCAGCCGCCTTGTTCAATTCTGGATGTAAAATCCGCCCGGAGGTCCTGTTATTATGGATAAAATCGCCGTTCTGATCCCCTGCTACAACGAGTCCAAGACTGTCGAGAAAGTCGTCTCGGATTTCCGCCGCGTCCTGCCCGACGCCACCGTCTACGTCTACGACAACAATTCCACCGACGGCACTGCCGAGCTGGCCGCCAAAGCCGGGGCCGTTGTCCGTCATGAGTACCAGCAGGGCAAGGGCAATGTCATGCGCCGCATGTTCCGCGAGATCGACGCAGAGGCGTACATTCTTGTGGACGGCGACGACACCTACCCCGCGGAGGCCGCGCCCGAGATGGTCGCTGCCGTGACCGGGCGCCAGGCCGACATGGTCGTCGGTGACCGCCTGTCCAGCACCTACTACACCCAGAACAAGCGCCCGTTCCACAACTTCGGCAACGATCTGGTGCGGTTCTGCACAAATCATCTGTTTGGCGGCAAGATCAAGGACATTATGACCGGCTACCGCGCGTTCAGCTACCAGTTCGTCAAGACCTATCCCGTGCTGTCCCGCGGGTTTGAGATCGAGACCGAGATGACGATCCACGCCCTGCAGCGCAACATGCAGGTCGAGAACGTTGTCATTGACTACCGTGACCGTCCGGAAGGGTCGGAGAGCAAGCTGAACACCTACTCCGACGGCTTTAAGGTATTGGGCACGATTGCGCGGCTGTTCAAGAACTACCGCCCGTTCAGCTTTTTCGGCATTCTGGCCGCGATCCTGGCCGTGTTCGGCATCGGCTTTATGATCCCGGTGCTGGGCGAGTATTTCCGGACCGGCCTTGTGCCGCGCTTCCCGACTTTGATCGTCTGCTGCTTTGTGTTGGTGGCGGCGCTGCTGCTGTTTATCTCGGGCATCATCCTCTCGAGCCAGCTTGCCAAGGATGCCCGCGACTTTGAGTTCCAGCTGCAGACCGTGCATCATTGGCACAGTGAAAAGAAATAAGCCTTCCCCCTCGGGGGAAGGTGGCCGAGGCCCCGCCCGAGGCCGGATGAGGGGCAAGCCTGCGGCAGCCGCCCGTTTACGGGCTTTCTCCGTAAGCTCTCCCCTCATCAGTCACCTGCGGTGACAGCTTCCCCCACAGGGGAAGCCCTTTTGCCCCAGCCCGCAAACCGGGACACCCGGTCTGCGGGCTTCTTGCTTTTTGGGGCGCAATGGGCTATAATAGTTTTATATGTGCGCACTGCACATACTACGTACAACAAAGAGGGACTAACAAGGGAGTATATACATTATGACGAAAATTGCCGCATCGATCCTGTCGGCTGATTTTGCCAACCTGAAACATGACTGCACCCGCCTGTTGGAGGCCGGTGTCGACCTGATGCACTTTGACGTGATGGACGGGCACTTTGTACCCAATATCAGCTACGGCGCGCCAGTGCTGAAATGCCTGCATGCCGCTATGCCCGACGTTTACTACGACGTCCACCTGATGATCAGTGACCCGGCCCGCTACGCCGCTGACTTTGCCAGGGCAGGGGCCAGCCTCATCACCTTCCACCTCGAAGCTGTGCCGGACACGGCAGAGGAGGTCATCGCCGCTATCCGCGCTGCGGGCTGCCAGGTCGGCATCAGCATCCGCCCCGGCACGCCGGTGGAAGCTGTTTTCCCGTATCTGGGCGTTGTCGATCTGATCCTGGTCATGAGCGTGGAGCCCGGTTTCGGCGGGCAGAAGTTCATCCCCACCACCCCCACGCGCATTGCCGCCATCTGTGCCGAGCGCACCCGCCGCGGCTGTGATACCCTGATCGAGGTGGACGGCGGCATCAACACCGAGACCGGCCCCCTGTGCATCGCTGCCGGGGCCGACTGGCTTGTGGCCGGAAGTTCGCTGTTCCATGCCATGGATCCTGCCGCTGTGGTAAACGTCCTGCACAGCAAGTAAAGGAGCTTTTTCCCTATGCCCAATCGTAAAAAAGTTGAACGCAGCGCGAACTACAGCTACTACAGTGACCTGCTGTGGTGCACAGTCCCGCTGATCGGCATGTCGTGGTATTACTACGGTGCGCGCCCGGTGCTTTTGCTGCTGGCCGCACTGCTGACCGCCTACCTGTGCGACTGTGCCTTGGCCCCCCTGCACGGCACGGGCTACCAGTCCCATGAGCCGTCCAGTGAGTGCTTTGCCGCGCTCATCGTGCTGCTGATGCCTGCCAGCATCTCGTATCCCATCGTCATTTCCGCCGTCATCGTCGCCGTGCTCGTCAAGGAGGCGTTCGGCGGTGAGGGCCACTATCCGTTCCATCCCGCCGCCGTCGGCGTCGTCGTGGCCGGTATCTCGTGGCCGCAGGACGTCTTTTCGTACCCCATTCCCGGCACGCAGCTGCCGCTGTTCGGCAGCGTGAACACAACTCTCTTCGAGGGCATGAACGCCACTCTGCGGGATGGCGGTCTGCCCAGTGCCAGCACGATGAACCTGCTGACCGGCAACGTCTCCGCCGCCATAGGCACCAGCGCAGCGCTGGTCGTGATGGCCTGCGGGCTGTTCCTGCTTGTGCGCGGGCACATCAAGCTTTCTGTCGTTATTCCGTTCTTTATCTTTGTCATCGGTCTGCCGTGGTTCTTCCCGAATCTGAACGAGCTGCCGACCTTCAGCCTGCCGTGGGAATATATCCGCCAGCGCTTCTATCTGGAAAAATATGTCGTCCTGTCCGGCACGGCACTGTTCGCCGGCCTGTTCCTGATCTGTGAGCCGGTCACGATGCCGGACCGCCGCATGAGCCGCATCATCTACGGCGCGGCGCTGGGCATCATGACCTATGTGTTCCGCGTGTTCAGCCCGTATGAGTGCGCGGCCTGCTGTGCGCTGCTGATCGTCAGCTCCATCCCCGAATGGCTCGACCTCATCAGCCACCGCACCGAACGCATCCGCTTTATGAGAGAGGAGGAGCAGCGCCTTGCCAATTCAACAAAACCCGAATAAGCGCCGGGGCGAGGAGCGCTCCGAGACTTTAATTATCCCGCACATCACCAGGGAGATGCTCGAGGTCGCCCGCGCCATGGCGGAGAAGGGCGCCTCCCGCGCCGAGATCGAGGCCGCCCTTGCCGCCATGCAGACCGGCAAGGCGCCCGCCGCCCCGGCGGCCCCTGCACCGGAAAAGCAGCCCGGCGCACCGCAGCAGCCCGCGCCCGGGCACAGTGATGCCGCCCGCAGCGGCGGCATCATCCCGACGAGCCGCCCGCGGTACACCGCCGCGGAGCGCCGCGCCATGCTGGAGGAGGTCCAGCGCCGCCAGGCTGAGCGTGAGGCCGCCCGCCAGGCGGAAGCCCAGGCCGAGGAGGATCGGTTCCGCAGCTACCGGGACCGGGAGTACGGCAGGAGCCCCGCGGTCACACCGTCCGCAGCACCCCAGCCCACTCCCGCTGCCCGCAGCAGCCAGACGCCCGCAGCAGCTGACGAGACCCGCACGATCTCGATCCCGAAGCGCAGAACTGCCGAGCCTGCCGCCCATGCCGTGCAGCCCCCTACACCCGCGGCACAGCCCGCCCAGCAGCCCACGCAGGTCATGCCGCCGGTACAAAAGGCGGCCCCTGCGGCACCGGCTGCGCCCGTCCCGGCAGAGCACACTGCCCACCCGGAGCCGACCTCTGCGCCGAAGTCCAAAAAAGCCAGCGCCTCGCGTTCCTACGCCACGGCGGAGGCTGCCCTGAACGAGCGCATCCGCGCCGACCACATCTGGCTGTCCAACCCCGTGCTTGTGCGCGGCCTCGGCATGGCCCCGGTCATCGGTGCTGCGCTGGACGGCCGGCGGGCGCTCATGCTCTGTATCGCCTCGCTGATTTTGGTCACCTTCACCCGTGTGCTGGCCGTGGCCATCTGCCACCTGACAAAGAACCGCTTCCGCCCCGTGGTGTACTGCTACTCTGCGGCGCTTCTCTACATCCCTACGTATGTTTTGCTCTACGCACTGTTCGGCTCTGACCTGACGCTGCTGGGCATCTACCTGCCGATCATGGTCGTGGAGCCCGCCATCGTCAAGCGCATGGAGTTCTCCGACCTTGAACCCGTGAGGGATGCGTTCCGCCACGGCTTCAACAACGCACTCGGCATGTGTGTTGTGCTGCTCATCGTGGGCTGCCTGCGTGAGCTGCTGGCCACGGGCGCGGTCTTTGGCAACGTCATCCTGCACAATGCGCTGCTGCCGCTGGCTGCACTGCCCGCGGGCGGCTTTGTCATCGTGGGTATCCTTGCCGCCATCTGGTGCGCCGCTGCCAACCTGTACACCGATTATAAACATGAGGAGGTGCGCCGCCTGTATGCTGACCGTAAGCACTGAGCTGCAGCCGATTTTAAACGGTATTGTGCAGTTTATCAGCTATATGGTGCTGGCCGTCTTTGCGGAGAATGTCATCCTGGCCCGCGCGCTGGGCGTCACCCGCCTGATGAAGCTCGTGCCCGACCACCGCGCACAGGTATGGGATTTCTGCCTGCCGCTGCTGCTGGTCATCACGCTGTCCGCACCTGCCGGCTGGGCCGCACACGACCTGTTTTTCCCGTGGCTGCGTGATTATCTGCCCGCATGGCTGCCCATCTCGGCTCTGCGGCCCATCGTCTACCTGACCTGCGGCATCGCGGCCATGGCCGTGGCCTGGCTGCTGCTGGGCGTGCTGCCCCGCAAGCTGCGCGCCAGCTGCCGCAGCCAACTCAGCCTTGCCACCTGCAGCACCGCCGTGCTGGGCACGATGCTCATCTGCGCGAACCAGAACTATACGATTTTGCAAAGCGTCGCGTTCGCTCTGGGCAGCGGGCTGGGCTATGTCTTTGCCGTCTTTATCGTTCGGGAGGGCCGCCGCCGTCTGCGCAGCAAGGCCATCTCCTCGATCTTCCAGGGTCTGCCCAGCTCGATGATCTACGTCGGCGTGCTGTCGCTGGCGATCTACGCTCTGGTTGGCCACACCGTTGTTCTGTAACTGTTAGGGGGTCGTTGTTATGTCCGAAGCCTGCTTTACCGCAGCCGATATTTTACTGCCCGCCGCCGGGATCCCGCTGGACCCGTGGGCCTGCATCGCCGTTGACCAGTTCACCTCCCAGCCGGAGTACTGGCAGCGCGCCGAGCACCTGGCCGACGGCAAGCCCAGCACCCTGCACATCGTTCTGCCGGAGGCGTACTTAGGCACCCCGCAGGAGGCCGAGCGCTTAGAGAGCATCCGCCGCACGATGGAGGAGTACCGCAAGTCCGTTCTAACCCGGAAAGTACATGGCTACGTTTATGTTGAGCGTACCCAGATGGACGGCACGGTCCGGCAGGGCCTTGTCGGCGCTGTCGATCTTGATGCCTACGACTACGCGAAGGGCTCCAAGCCCGCCATCCGCCCGAGCGAGAGCACCGTCGTGGAGCGCATCCCGCCGCGCCTCAAGGTCCGCCGCGGGGCGACGCTGGAAACGCCCCACGTCATGATGCTGGCCGACGACGCCGACTGCACGCTGATCGAGCCCATCGGACTGATGAAGAACCAGCTGCCGCTGCTCTACGACGGTGAGCTGATGCTGGGCGGCGGGCATCTGCGCGGCTGGGCCGTCGAGGACCCCGCGCTGATCGCCGGGATCGACGCCGCGCTGGCGGCGCTGGCCGCCGTGCTCGTCTCGTAGGAGCTGCTGTAATTCGTGTCGCTGGTGTCGGACCCCTCCGTGTTGTACTGGATGGAGCCGCCCACCTCGTAGGGATGGAAGCCCTCCCGGACGCCGCTGCACTCGAAGGCCGTGGTAAATCCGCTGCCAAAGGGCAGCAGCCGATGGTACTGGCCGTCGGTGACGGCAATCACAGCCTGGCCACCGCCAAGGCCTACTGGGAGGAGCTGAAGCCCACCCTGAGCGAGGAGCAGCGCAGGACCCATCCGGCGCGCTGGTGCCTGGCCGAGGTCTGCAACGTCCACAGCCCCGCCATTGAGATCGAGCCGATCCATCGCGTCGTGTTCGGCGTCGATGCCAAGGAGCTGTATGCCGCGCTCGACGCCTGGGACCAGCAGCAGGGGAGCAGTACGACGATGTCCGACCAGCGTCTGCGCCTGGCCGATGCCCACGGCGAGAGTGCCGTCGCGCTGGCCAACCCGCCCGCGCCGCTGACCGTCGGCAGTGTGGAGGCATTTCTGGCGGACTTCCTGCCCGCCCATCCCGGCGTGACCGTGGACTACATCCACGGCGAAAGCACGGCGCTGGCGCTGGCCTCCGACCCGGCCAAACCAGCCACGGCCATTCTGCTGCCCGACTTTGCGAAGGCTGACCTGTTCAAGGGCGTTGTGCTGGGCGGCGTGCTGCCCCGCAAGACCTTCAGCATGGGCCATGCCGAGGAAAAACGATATTACAATGAATGCCGTGTCATCGGCGTATAACAGGATTCAGGTGAATTATGGAAAAAGCTGCACAAACCCCGAACGGTGCACCGCACCGTCGCCGCCGCCGTCGCCCTGCTGGCAGAGAAGAACCCCACCGCCACCATCGTCACCACCGACTGGACCGTCCTGACCGGCGCACAGATCGTCTCCGTCATGGACGGCAAGCGCGACCTCGTCGCCGAGCTGCTGACCGAGGCCCGCGCCGCCAACGTGGCCCATGCCGACGAGGATGAGCACGAGCACCACCATCATCACCATCACGACCACGATGAGGACGAGCACGACTGCTGCTGCCACCATCATCACGACGAGGACGACGATGAGGATGAGCATGAGCATCACCATCATCACGACCATGATGACGATGACCACGACCACGACTGCTGCCATCACCACGACGACGAGGACGAGCACGAGCATCACCATGAGCACCACTACGACGAGCACGGCGTCTGCTCCTGCGGGCATCATCACCACCACGACCACGACGCCGACGAGGTGTTCACGAGCTGGGGCAAGGAGACGGCCCACAAATACAGCCGTGAGGATCTGGACAAGGCCCTGCACGCGCTGGACGAGGGCGCTTACGGCATGATCCTGCGCGCCAAGGGCATCGTGCCTGCGACCGACGGCGGCTGGATCCACTTTGACTACGTGCCCGGCGAGTCCGACGTCCGCCGCGGCAGCGCACAGGTCACCGGCCGCGTGTGCGTGATCGGGTCGCACCTGGCCGAGGATGCACTGAAGGAGCTGTTCCACATTGGCTGACACGAAACAGCAGGCGCCGGATCTGCCGGTATACCTGTTCACCGGCTTTCTGGAGGCCGGCAAGACGAAATTCATCCAGGAGACGCTCGAGGACAACCGCTTCCACAAGGGCGAGCGCACGCTGCTGCTGCTGTGTGAAGAGGGCGAGGAAGTCTACGAGCCGGACAAGTTCTGCGCCGGGAACGTCTTTGTGCGCAACATCGACGAGGAGTCCGACCTCACGGTCGAGCACCTGAAGGCGCTGCAGGACGAGATCCAGCCCGAGCGCGTGCTCGTGGAGTACAACGGCATGTGGATGCTCGACTCACTCTACGGCAACCTGCCGGAGGGCTGGGCGGTCGCGCAGGAATTCCTGTTTTGCGATGCGACGTCGTTTTTGAGCTACAACGCGAATATGCGCCAGCTCACGGTGGACAAGCTCAAGAGCGCCGAGCTCGTCGTGCTCAACCGCTACAACGACAGCATGGACCGCATGGAGATGCACCGCATCATCCGCGCCATCTCCCGCCGGTGCGACATCGCGTATGAATACACCGACGGCAAGGTCGTGTACGACGACATTGAAGATCCGCTGCCGTTCGACCTTGACGCCCCGGTCGTCGAGATCGAGGACCGCGACTTCGCCATCTGGTACCGCGACATGTCCGAAGAGCCGAAGAAGTACGACGGCAAGACCATTGAGGTCAAGTGCCGCTGCCTTGTGCGCAAGAACGTGCCGAAGGGCTGCTTCATCGCCGGACGGCACATCATGACCTGCTGCGTGCAGGACATTCAGTTCGCGGGCATCATCTGTGTGTGGGACCGCGCCGACGAGATCCGCAACGACGAGTGGGCCATCATCACGGCCCGGCTGGACTACAAGTTCCACCGCGCCTACGGGCGCAAGGGCCCCGTGTTCACGGTGCAGTCCGTGCAGGAGGTCGAAAAACCGGAGGAACCGGTGGCCACGTTCTATTAAACCGCGAAGAAGCCTCGCAGCGTTTGCCGCCCGCAGGCGGCAAAGAAAATGCAATCATTTTTTCCGGCGGCATGTACGGCGGAAAAAATACTTTTCAGGCTGC
>OIDB01000517.1_pt1 | contig 11682 bp, 9 predicted proteins | sample 1581471 | NCBI WGS metagenome assembly OIDB01 (sample SAMEA3882539, study PRJEB24775) | human gut metagenome | biome: human-associated habitat; feature: intestine environment; material: feces | place: Netherlands | collected 2009/2010 | reverse complement strand
TGGGCCACAGCATGGTGGACGACATCAAGGAGTACGCCGAGAGCCTGTACACCGACGAGGAGTTCCAGATGCGCCGGGCAAACTACTCGGCACACTGCATGCCCTTTACCAAGGAGAGCCTGTTCTACCGCGAAATTTTTGAGAAGTACTACCACGACCAGAGCCGCACCATCGTGGGCTTCTGGATGCCCAACAAAGCATGGCCGGGCTGCAACGTCAACGACCCCTCTGCCCGCGTGCTGGCAAACTATGGTGCTTCCGGCGTATAACGCCAGAGCCTTTTCAGCAGAAAAAGTCTTTATCATTGCGGAACACCGGAGCATCTGCGGACGCTCCGGTGTTCCATTTTTACGCAAAAAAGCCCCCGCCGACAGAGGGAAAAAAGTGTCGGCGGGGGCTCAGGAAAATGTCAAATCAGGGGTTCAGGGCTCAGTCGTCTGCGGCTTCGTCCAGATTGCCCAGCTTCTTGGCCTGCTCCACAACGGCAGGCACCAGCATCTCGGGCAGGGTCTCGTAACGGGCGAACTCGGTGGTGAACCAGCCACGGCCCTGCGTGGTCTGCCGGATAAAGGTGGTAAAGTTTGCAAGCTCTGCCAGCGGCACCTCGGCAATGATGGTTTGCAAGCCGTCCTCGTCCGGCTCCATGCCCAGCACACGGCCGCGGCGCTTGGTCACATCACCCATGATATCGCCGGTGTTGTCGTTCGGCACATGGGCCTTCAGGGTGTGGATGGGCTCCAGAATGACGGGGCCGGCCTCCGGCATAGCGGCTTTATAGGCCAACTTTGCAGCCATGATAAAGGCCATTTCAGAGCTGTCCACCGGGTGGTAGCTGCCGTCCAGCAGGGTGGCCTTCAGGCCGACCACGGGGTAACCGGCCAGCACGCCCTTTTCGGCAGCCAGACGCACGCCCTTTTCTACGGCGGGGAAGAAGTTCTTGGGCACGCTGCCGCCGAACACCTTTTCCTCGAACACCACCTGCTCGCTGTCGCAGGGCTCGAAGTTGATGATAACGTCACCGAACTGGCCATGACCGCCGGTCTGCTTCTTGTGGCGGCCCTGTTTCTGGCAGGCCTTGCGGATAGACTCGCGGTAGGCAATGCGGGGAGCTTCCAGACCGATCTCCACGCCGAACTTGTTCTTCAGCTTGGCCTTGACCACATCCAGATGCTGCTCGCCCAAGCCGCCGATGACCTGCTGATGGGTCTCGGCGTTGTTGATGTAGCACAGAGTGGGATCTTCTTCCATCAGGCGTGCCAGTGCGCTGGAGATCTTGCCCTCGTCGCCCTTCTTGGCCACGGTAACAGCCATAAACAGGCTGGGCTTGGGGAACACAGGGGCGGGCAGCTTGACCACGCGGTCTGCATCGCACAGAGTATCGCCGGTCTTTGCGCTCACCAGCTTTGCCACTGCGCCGATATCGCCGGCACCGATGCCGTCGTTCTCCATCTGTTTCTTGCCAAGGACAGTCAGGGGTTTAGTGATCTTTTCCACCTCGCCGGTGCGGGCGTTGGTCAGCGGTTCGCCTGCGGTCACCTTGCCGCTGATAACACGCAGATAGCTCAGCTTGCCCACGAACGGGTCGGCCACGGTCTTAAAGACGTAGGCGGCAGTGGGCTCATCCTCGGTGCAGTGCAGTTCCACCGGCTCACCGTTGGCGTCCTCAGCCAGCGTGCTGGCCTCGTGCTCCGGGCTGGGCAGCAGCTTGTGCATATTGAACAGCAGCATATCCAGTGCCTGCATATTCACGGCGCTGCCGCAGAACACGGGGGTGATCAGGCCGTCCTTAACGCCCTTGCGCATACCCTCCACGATCTCCTCGGTGGTAAAGGGTTCGCCGCCGAAAAACTTTTCCATCAGCTCATCGTCGGTTTCTGCAATGGCCTCGCTCATGGCCTCGATCAGGCCCTGGAAACGGTGGCCGATGTCCGGCAGGTCTACCTGAATCTGCTTGCCACCCTCGTACTTGAAGGCCTTCTGGCTGAACAGGTTGATGTACACAGGGGTGCCGTCATCCAGCTTTGCAGGCACGACACAGGGGCAGATGGTGGAGCCGAAGCGGATCTTCATATCCTCAAGGATCTTGAAGTAGTTGGCGTTTTCCAGATCGCACTTGGACACGAACACCATGGTGGCCTTGCCGTTCTTGCGGGCCAGCTGGAACGCCTTTTCTGCGCCCACGGTAACGCCGCTGCGGCCGGACACGCACACCAGCACGCTCTCGGCGGCGCGGATGCCCTCGTACTCGCCTGCTTCAAAGTCGAACAGACCCGGTGCATCGATCAGGTTGTACTTGATGCCCTCGTACTCCACCGGCACAACGGACGCCGACAGGCTGGCCTTGCGCTTTGCTTCCTCGGGATCAAAGTCCGAAATCGTGGTACCGTCCTCAATCCGGCCCATACGCTCGGCAGCGCCCGAAAAATAGACCAGTGCTTCGGTCAGCGTGGTCTTGCCGCTGCCGGCATGGCCGGCAATCAGAATATTGCGGATGTTGTTGCTTGCGTATTTCATATCGGTTTTTCCCTCATTTCCGCCGCACGGAGCGTTCTCTCCGTTTTTGTGGCATATTTTACAAAGATAATACCATATCTGAAACGATTTTTAAATATATCGTTTCAAATTTTAGCAAAAGCGCCTGCCAAACTTCCGGGCACTGTTTTGTGCAAGTTGACATTGCGGTGCAGAAACCGTTTGCAAAAAAGGCAAAACTCCCGGCAGCGCGTGCAGGCGCGAGACCGGGAGTTTTCGTTGCAAATATGCGGTTTTTGTGGTATGCTGTAAGTGCCGCTTCGGCGGTAAGGGCGTTGACCCAAAACGCAAGGCGGCTCTGTGTCCTCACTGGTTCTGCAAATTCACCCCAGAGTGAAGCAGGTGTCAGGAGGGCAGCTTTTTGAAGTGATCTCTCCTGATGCTTTCGGCGGAAGGAGGGATGTTGGATGTCGATCTCCGAGATTCTGATGCTTCTGACGCTTATCGTCACCATCGTACATGTGACCTTTGAAATCACATGGAAACTCGAGCAGAGAGAAAAACACCATGACAACGACAAAAAGAAAAAGTGACCGCCAGCGCTTCCCCAAGCCACGGTCACTTGATCTTTTGGTCATTTGATCCATGAGGAGCGGAGCCGTTTTGCCGGGCAACGCTCTTTCTATTCGTAGTATAGTCTATTTTTCCGGGTTTGTCAAGCCGCAGACCCGTTGGAAAGGGCAGGAGGTTTTACGCGATGAAACGCGAGGATTATATCAACTGGGACGAATATTTCATGGGCATTGCGCTGCTTACCGCCATGCGCTCCAAGGACCCCAACAGTCAGGTGGGTGCGTGCATCGTAAGCCCGGAAAATAAGATTCTTTCCTTGGGCTACAACGGGATGCCCATGGGCTGCAGCGATGACGAGATGCCTTGGGAGCGGGAGGGCGCCCCCCTGCAGACCAAGTATATGTACGTCTGCCACGCCGAGCTGAACGCCATTCTCAACAGCGCCCACAACAACCTGAAGGGTGCCCGGGTGTATGTGACCCTGTTTCCCTGCAACGAGTGCACCAAGGCCATCATCCAGTCCGGCATTGCCGAGGTGGTGTACTACGGCGACAAGTACCACGACAGCGATTCCAGCATTGCAGCGCGGTTCATGTTCGAGCACGCCGGTGTCCGGCTGACCCCCTATAAGCCCACCGGACGCCGGGTAGAGCTGGAGCTGTAAGCTCCCTCTTGACCTTCCCGATGCAACGTACTATAATAGAATCATAGCTTGAATAAATATTCAAGAGCGTTTGCATTGAGAGGGAAATATACAATGGAACTGAAAAATCGCAGCTTTTTGAAGCTATTGGACTACACCCCCGCCGAGATCGGGCAGCTGCTGGAGCTGGCCGCTGACCTGAAGGCCAAAAAGAAGGCCGGTATCCGTCATGACCAGCTGCGGGGCAAAAATATTGCTCTGATCTTTGAAAAGACCTCCACCCGCACCCGCTGTAGCTTTGAGGTGGCCGCCCACGATCTGGGCATGGAAGTGACCTACCTTGACCCGTCCGGCAGCCAGATCGGCAAGAAGGAGTCCATCGCCGACACTGCCCGTGTGCTGGGCCGCATGTTCGACGGCATCGAGTACCGCGGCTTCGGCCAGTGCATCGTCGAGGAGCTGGCGCAGTACGCCTCCGTCCCGGTCTGGAACGGGCTGACGGACGAGTTTCACCCGACGCAGATCCTCGCGGACTTCCTGACCATCCGGGAGCACTTCGGCTCACTGGAGAACATCCACCTCGTCTACATGGGCGATGCGCGCTTCAACATGGGCAACTCCCTCATGGTCGGCTGCGCGAAGATGGGCATGCACTTCACGGCCTGCGCGCCCGAGGGCTACTTCCCCGATGCACAGCTCGTCGCGGAGTGTCAGGCCATCGCGGCGCAGACGGGCGCGACGCTCGACTTCATCTCCGACCCCGCTGCGGCCGTGCAGGGCGCGAACGTGATCTATACCGACATCTGGGTCTCCATGGGCGAGCCCGAGAGCGTCTGGGCCGAGCGCATTGCCGCGCTCGCACCGTATCAGGTCAACGCGGCGCTTATGGCCAAGGCCGACCCCAACGCCATCTTCATGCACTGCCTGCCGGCGTATCACGACAAAAAGACCGCCATCGGCAGCGAGATGTGCACGCGCTTCGGCCGCGAGGCCATGGAGGTCACGGACGACGTGTTTGAAAGCGCGCAGTCGGTCGTGTTTCAGGAGGCCGAAAACCGCATGCACACCATCAAGGCCGTCATGGCGGCGACGCTTGCGGAGATCGAGCTATGAAGCGCTATCTCGTACTCGAAAACGGCGAGGTCTTTGCGGGCCTCGCTTTCGGCGCACCGTGCGACACGGTGGGCGAGCTGGTGTTCACCACCGGCATGGTGCGCGAGCTTCTCAGCGACATGGCCTGGACCATCACCTTCAGTCTGCTGGCGTCCCTTGTTGTGGCGCTGACCGTTGTGCCCTGCGCGGGCTCCACCGTGCTGAAAAAACAGAAGGACATCAAGCACCCGCTGTTCGACAAGGTGCTGAACAGCTATGAAAAGCTGCTGCGCTTCTGCCTGCGCCGCAAGGCTGTGCCGCTGGCGCTGGCCATTGCGCTGCTGGGGGTGTCGGTCTGGCGCGTCGCTACCATGGGCATCGTCATGATCCCCGACATGAGCAGCAACCAGCTGACCATTACGGTCAATGTGCCTGACGATACGGCTAAGGAGGACGCCTTCGCCACGGCGGACAGCGTCATGGACGCGGTCATGAGCGTGGACGGCGTCGACACCGTCGGCGCGATGTCGGGCGGTTCCAAGAATATGGTCGCCATGGCCGGCGGTAATGCCGCCACCGACAACACCACGTTTACCTATTACGTCCTGCTGGGCGACAAGGCACCCAAGGCCAAGGTCGTGGAGCAGGAGATCTACGGCAAAACAGCAGATCTAAACTGCGAAATTGAAGTGAACTCCAATGGCATGATGGACATGAGTGCGCTGTCCGGCTCCGGCATCGAGGTGGACCTCTACGGCAGCGAACTCAATGACCTGGCCGCCGCAGGCAAGCAGGTCATGGCGCTGATGGAGGGCATCGACGGTATCCAAAACGTCACCGACGGCCAGGACGCCGGCGACGCCGAGATCAACATCACGATTGACAAGGACAAGGCTATGCGGATGGGTCTGACCGTCGCGCAGGTCTACCAGCAGATCGCCGCCAAGCTGACGACGGACACCACCGCCACGATGCTGAAGGCGGGCGGCGACAGCTACAGCGTCGTCATCGTCGATAAGACCGACACGCCGACGCTGGACGATATTTTCAATATGGAGTTCGAGACGACGACCACCGACGAGAACGGCAGCAGCGTAAAGGAGACGCACACCCTCGGTGAGTTCGCGACCCGCACCACGACGGCGGGCTATACGACGATTGCCCGCGAGAACGGCTCCCGCAAGCTGGCCGTGACGAGTGAGACCGCCAACGGCTACAACACGACGCTGCTCTCCCGCGAGCTGGAGCCGCAGCTGGCCGCACTGGACCTGCCCGACGGCGTGACCGCCGAGCTGGCCGGTGAGACGACCCAGGTCACCGAGATGCTGAGCCAGATGGCGAAAATGCTTGCACTGGCGTTGGCTTTTGTCTATTTTGTCATGGTGGCGCAGTTCCAGAGCCTGCTGTCGCCGTTCATTGTTCTGTTCACGATCCCGCTGGCCTTCACCGGCGGTATGCTCGGCCTGATGGCTGCCGGTGAGCAGCTGTCGCTGATCTCGCTGATGGGCTTCCTGGTCCTGATGGGCGTCGTCGTCAACAACGGTATTGTGTTTGTGGACTACGCCAACCAGCTGCGCATCGGCGGGCTGGAGCGCACCGACGCCCTTGTGGCGACGGGCCGCACCCGTATGCGCCCGATCCTGATGACGACGCTGACGACGGTGCTGGCGATGGTCACGATGCTGTTCGGCACCGACATGGCCAGCGAGATGAGCACCGGCATGGCCATTGTCATCATCGGCGGTCTGAGCTACGCCACGCTGATGACGCTGTTCGTCGTGCCTGTGCTGTATGACCTGTTCTACCGCAGGCCGCCGGTCAATATTGACGTCGGTGATGACGGTCTGGACGACCTGCCCGACGACGCGGCCGAGTTTGCGGCAGAGTTCGCCGCCCGTCGCGCCGCCGAGGCTGCATCCGCGCCACGCCGCCCGGATCTGAGCCGCGCGGCCCGTGCGCCGGAGGAAAACGACGGGGAGAAAAAGGAGGCCGACCATGACAATGGATAACCATGCAGCCCGCAAGGCTGCCGTCTACGAGGCTGCCCTGCAGCTGGTCGCCCGGGGCGTCAGCCCCGCCGATATGACTATCCAACAGCTGGCCGACACGGCAGGCATTGGAAAAGGTACGGTGTACGGCTATTTTTCCTCAAAGGAGGAGATTCTGCAGGGCCTGGCCGAATACTGCTTTGCCCGGGAAAACGAACGCATCCGCGTCCTGTTTGCCGACTGCTGCACGCTGGCCGGGCTGGAGGAGCGGGCGGTAGCCTATTTGCAGGACATTGCTGCCAACCGGATGGGCGATTATAAGATGATTGCCCAGGCGCTGGGCACGCCGGGAAGGTGCGAGTCCGTGCCCGCCTGTGCGGACGAGCTGCGGGACATCATGCGCACGCTGCTCATACGTCTGCAGGCTGCGGGGGAGATCGACCCCGCGGTAAGTCTGGAATACTGCTGCACCGCGATCTTTTCCGCCGTTGTCGGCGGCCTGATCGGGCTGTGCTTTACCGCGGAGTGCGGGATACAGAGCGGCCTGCCGGAGAATTTAAAAATGCTGCTGCATCGGACATTACAGGTGCAGCAATAAAAAGCAGCCCGTGAGCGACAGTGCTCACGGGCTGCTTTGTGCTTATATTACAGCAGCTTACTCCCCAGTGCGCGGCTTGTGCGGGAGAGGGAGAGGTTGGCAAGCTCCTGATTGTCCAGCGTGTAGCGCAGGACGAGGACGTTCGCCACAAAGAGGACGGCCAGCTTGACCGGCATGCTGCCGGAGTCGAGCGGGCTTTCTTTGGCACCGCACAGAAGCACGACATCGGCCAGTGCTGCGCCGGGGGCGTCGCTGTAGTGGGTGAGCAGGATGACCTTGGCACCGTTCTCCCTGGCCAGATGCAGCGTGTCCATCATGTCCCGCGTTGCGCCGGAGTAGGAGACAAAGACCACGACGTCCTCGGGGCCCATCAGGCTGGCGGCGATGGCCTGCATGTGGCTGTCGCCTGCCGTGCGGAACTTGGTGGAGAGCATCGAGAACCGCGCCCAGATGTCGCAGGCCAGTATATAGCTGCCGCCCTGCCCGAAAAAGAACACCTGCCGTGCCCGCTGCAAAAGCGTGGCCGCGCGGTCCACCGACTCGGGGTCCAGTGCGCTGCGGGTGCCGTTCAGTGCCTCGATGGCGGTGTTGTAGGCGTGGGTGCAGAGCGTCTGGGTGTCGACGCCCGGCTCCAGCTTGAGCGAGACCGGCATCGCCGTGGCCGTGGCCTTTGCCAGCGCGATCTTCATCTCGTTATAGCCGTCAAAGCCCAGGGCGCGGCAGAAACGGAAAATCGTAGCCTCTGCCACACCGCAGGCTTTTGCCAGCGATGAGATCGACAGGTATTGTGCGTCCTCTGCGTGCTGCATAAGGTAATCCGCAACGATGATGCCGGATTTCGTCAGGCTGTCACGCTTGGTGCGCAGCATATCCCAAAAAATTTGCTCTGCCATGATGGAGGGTCCTTTCTGCTGTGGTGTGTTGCGGAACTTGGCCCCCTCTGCGAGGGGGCTCCGCCCGCAGGCGGTGGGGGAGAGAACTGTGCCATTGCCCGAAATATTTCGGGCAATGGCTCCCTCCGGCCCTGCGGGGCCACCTCCCTCGCGGAGGGAGGCAAGGAGGCTGGCCGCTGCTATTACTTATAGTGTATCCCCGGTCAGCGCCTTCTGCAAGGCTTTGGCCAGGACTTTGTGGGACTGGACGGTCATGTGCATGCCGTCAAGGGGCGAGCAGCCCGCGCCGGGCAGTGTGTTGGCGTCCAGGAACCGCACATTGGCGATGTCCTTCAGCATCGGCTCCAGCTGGGCGGCAATGCCGGCGCAGCGTTCATGGCAGCCGGTGCCCATGGCATCTTTAAAAATCAGGTGGTCGTACTCCGGCGTGATGGACGGCGGAACGATGACGAGCACGTCCGGCCTGGCGTTGTCGCGCCAGCATTCGGTGTGCAGTGCCTTCTTGACGAGCCGCACGATGCCCAGAGAGATCAGATGGGAATTGCAGCCGAACCGCGCCTTGCTGTCGTTCGTGCCCAGCATGATCGTCACGGTGTCCAGCGGCGCGTGGCTCATCAGGATCGGCGTGATGACCCGCAGCCCGTTCATACCTTCTGTAATAGGGTCGTCAAACACGGCGGTGCGCCCGGGCAGCCCCTCCTCGACCACGCTCCAGCCGTCGCCCAGCAGGTCCTGCAGCACCATCGGGTAGCGCTCATCCTCGCCGTAGCGCCCGTCGCGGGCGGGGTCATAGCCGTAGGTGTTGGAATCGCCGAAGCAGAGCACCCGGCGGCGGGTCATATTTTCATAATTCATAAAAAAGGCTCCCTTTCTTAAAAATGAAAAGTTATTTCGCTCCTCCCATTATATAGGGAAATACCCTCGCTTGCAAGAGGCTTTTTCCGGAAAAAGCGGCCTGTTTTTGTGCAAATGTGCAAAAAATTGAGACAGGCTGTGTGAAAGGGATGTTTCATTTTGACATCTTGTATTTTTTTGATAAAAGGAGTACCCTAATACCAAAGCAAAGGCGCTTGCCCGTAAATGTAACGGGTGAGCGCCTTTTTGCTTTGCAGCGCCAAAGCGCACGTGCGATAGAAAATTTTCAAAGGTAAAAGTTGTTTTCATTTTGTAATAAATCAAAAAAGAGGCGATTTTCCCATGAAAAGCAAGAAAAACCGATAGAAACGCATGTATTTTGCAACTATGTGGATGGGATTTGTGCAGCATGTACAAAAACGAAAGCTTTTCTTGGCTATTTCACCTCTGGACAAAATGAAAAAAGTTTTCTAAAATAGAGGCATCACGAGGGACACAGAACGAAGATGCCCCACAAAGGCCGAAAGGCAAAAAAGGAGAACGACCTATGAAGAAGCAAGTTTCCGCGATCCTGGCCGCCAGCATGGCAGCCAGCATGCTCGTCGCCTGCGGCGGCTCCACTTCCAGCGCAGCGACCTCTACCGCACCTGCTGAGAGCACCTCTACCGCCTCCAGCGAGGCCGCTTCCGCGGAGTCCACCGCCGATGCCGGTCAGGCTGCTGACATTACGCTGTGGACCTACCCCATCGGCAAGTGGGGCGATTCCGAGTCCGTTGATGCGCTGCTGGCAGACTTCAACGCCCAGTATCCTGACATCCACGTCACCGTCGAGTACCTCGACTACACCAACGGCGACGACCAGGTCAACACCGCTATCGAGGGCGGCAGCGCACCTGACATCGTCATGGAAGGACCCGAGCGTCTGGTTGCCAACTGGGGCGCCAAGGGCCTGATGGCCGATCTGAGCGACCTGTGGACCGACGACCAGAAGGCCGACATCAGCGCCAGCGTTGAGGCCGCCTGCAAGGATTCCTCCGGCGCTTACTACGAGTTCCCGCTCTGCATGACCGCGCACTGCATGGCCATCAACAAGACCGTGTTTGAGGCTGCCGGTGCTATGCAGTATGTCGATGCCGAGAACCACACCTGGACCACCGACAACTTCCTGAAGGCTGTGCAGGCCGTCTACGACTCCGGCAAGACCGACGTCGGCGCGATCTACTGCAGCGGCCAGGGCGGCGACCAGGGCACCCGCGCCATCATCAACAACATGTACGGCGGCACCTTCACCGATGCAGCCCACACCAAGTACACCGCTGATTCTGCCGAGAACGTCAAGGCGATCGAGACCCTGTACAACCAGGACGGCATCAACTTTGACGCCTCCATCAACGGCGGCGAGGAGATCACCCTCTTCCGCAACGGCACCCTGCAGATGGCCTTCTGTTGGAACATTGCCCAGCAGACCAACGCTGACAACAGCGCAGCCGGCACGACCAACAGCGGCGACGACATCCTGTTCATGGCGTTCCCGACTGAGTCCGGCGACCCCGCACTGTGCGGCGGCATCTGGGGCTTCGGCGTGTTTGACAACGGCGACGAGAACAAGATCGCTGCCTCCAAGACCTTCATCAACTTCATGGCCAACTCTGACGAGACCGCAAAGGCCGTCAAGACCTCTACTTACTTCTCCGTCAAGAACTCTCTGTCCGACCTGTACAAGGACGACGAGGTCATGAACGAGTACCAGAAGCTCATGCCTTACCTGGGCGACTACTATCAGGTCACTCCCGGCTGGGCCGAGGCTCGTACCGCTTGGTGGAACATGCTGCAGCAGGTTGGCCAGGGCACTGACGTGACCACCGCCGTTACCGAGTTCTGCAACACCGCCAACGCAGCGGCCAGCGCATCCTGAACCTCCTGAAAAAACCTCCGGTTTGTAACTAAACCCCACGGCGTCCGACCTCTGACCTGAAACGCAGCGGTGGGACGCCACTTTTATCGAATGAACCCGTGACTTTAAAACAGAAGGGAGCGATCCTCTTGGCACATACCGCAGTTGCCAAAAAGCAGAGCGAGCCGAAGATGAGCCGCGCGCTTGTCCGGCAGGAGACCATCGCCGGTTACCTGTTCCTGCTGCCCAGCCTCATCTTCTTTATCGGCTTTGTCATCTATCCCATGGTGATGTGCATCTTCACCAGCTTCTTTGACTCCAGCATGAACCGCGCCGATGTGTTCATCGGCCTGCAGAACTATGTGGAGCTGTTCCACGACAGCGTCTTTCTGGGCGCACTGCGCAACACGCTGATCATTGTTGTCGTGTCGGTGCCCATCACCTGCATCTTCTCGCTGTGGGTGGCGTCCGCCATCGTCAACATGCCGCCGTGGGCGACCTCGCTGTTCCGCGTCATCTTCTATCTGCCCGTCGTCACCGGCTCTGTCGCTGTTACCGTCGTGTGGAAGTGGATGTTCAACAACTACTACGGCATCTTCAATTATCTGGGCAAGTCGATGGGCCTCCTTGACCAGAACATCAACTGGCTGGGCGATACCCGCTACGCGCTGGCC